>Ga0187827_10007682_pt1 | contig 11904 bp, 14 predicted proteins | sample ETNtaG_39_FD_167969 | JGI IMG/M metagenome (GOLD analysis project Ga0187827, IMG submission 167969) | Marine microbial and viral communities from oxygen minimum zone, Eastern Pacific Ocean - ETNP2014_SV_150_PacBio MetaG (Illumina Assembly) | ecosystem: Environmental > Aquatic > Marine > Hypoxic... | reverse complement strand
ATATATCCTCTTCTGAAAAGCGCTTCCGTGTCATTACTACCCTCCAAACTAAACTCGTTATTATAACAAAACTGGATCAGTTATAGGGGGGCAGGACAGGTGCTCACCGTCCCATTAGTAATTGTCAGGTCGATAAGATTGACAAATACGTTAGTAGCAAAACTCGCACCAGTCGCCCTGCGGCAGTCATCACAATGGCAATTCCACATATTTATCGGATCAGATGACACTTCATACGTTATGGCACCACAAAGGCACCCACCCTTAAAACCAGGCATATTCTGTACTCCCTTGCATATCACCATTCTTCCAAAATCAATTTTTATCCACCGACTGATGTTAGGGTAATTTTAATAATAATTTCCAGTGAATAATTATTGAGGGTGCTTTCAGAGAGACGGTAAGAAAGGGTGCCAATGTCCGCTCATGGTTAATAGCAAACTCTTTGGAGTTATGAATTTGAATGCCGTGCTTTCTGGTGAATTTGGGTAGGAGGTAGTCAAACAATCCTGAGTTTACCGTCGATGTTGTCGAGACAGCGACGATGAAACGCTTAGCGGCAAACACGTTTCCGGTGAGAGCGATACCAGTAATTAGGCTTATGAGAAAAAATTTAGTGACTAACTTCACTTGATACCTCGATGTTTAAGTTCTGAAGGTGGTTTCAATTTCTGGCGATGCCACCAGAGAAGCTCACCTTTTAAGAACGCCTGCGCGAGATCATTTTGGGGTTCGTCAAAAAATTTATCTGCGAGAGCGTTTTCCAGTAATCGCCCGCGATATAAGAACAACACGTCATCCGCCAATCGTTTGGCCTGACCAAGATCATGGGTGGACATGACGATCTTGGTTCCGGTTGATTTAATCGTGTTGATGATTTCTTCCAGTGAATGGGTTGCCGCCGGGTCCAGATTGGCGGTCGGTTCGTCTAAAAATAATACTTCAGGTTTTAACGACCAGGCGCGGGCGAGCGCGAGGCGTTGCTGCTCACCAATGGACAAGGACCGCGCCGGTGATTTAGCCAATCGCGCCAAACCGGTGATTTGCAACATTTCATCCGTGATTTGGTCGCGCTTGGCTCGAGAAATCCCACGTGACCTGAGGCCAAAATGAAGATTGGCTGTCACCGAGCGACGCAGCATGACGGGCCGCTGAAAGACCATCGCCTGATAATAACCTGCATTGGCATTTGCCGGGCCCTGCCAGGTAAGCGTGCCGTCGCTCGGTGTTATCAAGCCGTGGCACAATCGCAAGAGCAGACTTTTTCCCGCGCCATTGGGGCCAAGAATGATGGTGCTCGTGACAGAGCTTAACGTCAGGCTCATCTCCTTGATCAAGCGCATGCCATTAACTTCATACGACACATTGTCGAACTTCAGTGGCAATATGTTATGCCCCTCCGTCTGACCTTGTTTAAGGCCTATGTTTGAGCTGGTTGAACTATCCATGACGTTTTATTGCTGCTTCATTGATGAGGAAGGCGGCGGCATTTACACCGAGAGCGAGACAGAGCAGGATAACGCCGAGACCAAGCGCAAGCGCGAGATTACCCTTGCTGGTTTCCAAGGCAATCGTTGTCGTCATTACGCGCGTTACATGGTCGATGTTGCCGCCAACAATCATCACTGCACCGACTTCGGCACTGGCGCGGCCAAACCCAGCCAAGATTGTCGTCACCAAACTAAAACGATTATCCCATAAAAGGGCGATCACCGTTTCCCTAGGTGGGGTGCCAAGGGAGCTGAATTGTTCGGCATATTCATTCCATAGCGTTTCCGTCGATTGCCGTGTCAGGGCGGCGATGATGGGGGTGATCAAGATGGCCTGGGCGATGATCATCGCGGTTGGCGTAAATAAAAGTCCCAAAGTACCCAGCGGTCCGGACCGGGATAAAATCAAATAGACGATCAGGCCCACGACAACCGGCGGCAATCCCATGAGAGCATTTAAAATAACAACCAATGTTGTGCGGCCTGGGAAACGAAACACAGCCAAGGCGGCGCCGAGCGGTAAGCCGATCAGGCTAGCCAGTAGGACAGCGATTAAACTGATTTGCAGCGATAAGCTGACAATTTCTGCTAAGCTGCTTTCAAAGCTCAGTATAAGTGCAAAAGCCGCCGCGAATGCTTCGTTAAAATCAGACATGTGTTAGTGCTTACCCAGGTGTCTAGCTATAATTTCTATTTAATTTTAAGAGTTTGAGGTCAGTGACCATTCGCCACTTTATTATAAAAATTGATTTTATGGCAAAATTCATGTTCGGTGACAAAACAATTAATTCGTTTTAACCTGTTAATTACATGAAGTCAGCTTGAAAGGCTTGGGTTTGAGCGACGAAAAAAAACAGATTATGCCGTTAGGCGTGGTTCTTCAACGGCGGGTTTCGGATCATGAATGGCTCGACTATGACTGGTCTGTCGCCTCCGTATTGCCGGGTGCAGCCGACACTGAGGACTGGAAAGAGCTGAGGTCCGGGACCGATCAAGAGGGTGATTGGGCACAATTTCACGCCGGCACTTTACCGCTCGAAATTTTCCGTAAAGAGACAGAAGGCTACAAATTTAATCTGACTCTGGAGCAACCTTCAGTCTTTATCGTTTTGCGCGAAAGCGATGATGAAGAGGATGAACATGATCTCTACCCTTTCCTTGTCACTGTATGTCCGTATGAGGCCCAGGATTATTTGGATAGTGGCGAAGAGATAGTTGAATCCGTGCCGATGCCGGAAGCTGTAATGGCTTGGCTGGCAGATTATATTGAAGAACATTATGTCGATGAGCCCTTTAAAAAACGCAAGCAGAAGAAGTTTGACCCCCGCAAAGAAGGCTTTGATAAACCGCCACCGCCGATCAGTCATAAATATAACCGGCCATCATCATGAGCGATGAGACCACCAAAGACGGCAATTTCATAAACCGCTGGTCGCAGCGCAAAACGGCTGAACGTGACAATATTCCTGAGCAACCGGTAGCGGCGCTGCCGGCCGATGCCGCTGTGGAAACACCTGAGAATGATGAAGCGGCGATAGATCCGGAAGATTTGCCGGACATTGATACCCTCGATAAAGATTCCGATTACACGGTGTTTATGAAGAAAGGCGTGCCGGAAGAACTCAAACGGTTGGCATTGCGCAAATTATTCCACAGTGACCCGGCGCTTTCCGTGTTGGATGGGCTCAATGATTACGACGAAGATTACAGCATGCTAGGCATGGTTGCCGAGGAAATCACCACCCGCTATAAAGCTGGTAAGGGCATGGTCGATCCGGAGGATGAAATTGTTGCAGAAGAGGAAGCTGCGGCAGAAGTGGTCGAAAGCGAGGCTCCCGAACAAGTTGAAATGGAAGAACCGGACAAAATCTCACCCGAAGACATTGAGCCAACAGGAGCTGATGATAACGATGATGAATTAATCGCGGATGACGGCGACCTGGAAAGTTAATTTTTTGCTATTTGGTCAATTTCAGTAATGACTTTGGCGGCAATGTCCATGTAAGCCTTGGCATGCGGGCTGCTGGTTTTGCTGACGACGATCGGCCGGCCGCCATCGGAGGTTTCGCGAATTTCCACGTCTAAAGGAATTTCGCCCAGGAACGGGCAGCCGTATTTTTCGGCCGTTTCCTTTGCACCGCCATTGTCAAAGATATGCGCTTCATCACCGCATTTTGGGCAAATGTAATAGCTCATATTTTCAACCAGCCCGATAATCGGCACTTCGACTTGGCAAAACATGTTGAGACCTTTACGCGCATCCAGCAAAGCTATATCCTGAGGTGTTGAGACAATAATCGCACCAGCCAGCTCTGTGCCCTGCGCCATCGTCAATTGCGCATCGCCTGTACCCGGCGGCATGTCGACAATTAGAATATCTAGCGGCGCCCATTCAACATCGCGCAGCATTTGCTCCAATGCGCCCATCACCATCGGCCCACGCCAAATCGTTGGTTCTTCTTCCGGTACCAGAAATCCCATCGACATGCATTTGACATCGTAATTTTCCATTGGAATGAGAGTATTACCATCTTCCGAGCGCGGCTGACCAGTGATGCCCATCATTCTCGGTATGGAGGGCCCGTAAATATCCGCATCCATGATGCCAACTTTTTTACCGAGCCGGGAAAGAGCAAGAGCTATATTGACCGAGGTGGTGGATTTGCCGACACCACCTTTGCCGGAGGCCACGGCAATAATGGCGCCAACCCCCTCTGATCGAATACGGCGTTCGTCTTGGGTTAAATCGAGTGTCGATGCAGCAGGTGCGGTGGCAGGAGCTTTCCGTTCCTCGGTCAAAACCGCTGTCGCGTTTAGCACGCCAGGGATTTCAGCAGCTAGTTTTTCGCATTCCTTGCGAACATCTTCCATCACCGGTGCACGTTCCTGAGTGGTTTCCACCATGATGTGAACCATACCGTCCTTCACTACGATACCGGAAACAAGATCAAGCGAAATTACGTCACCATCCAAGTCAGGAACTTGGACTTGAGTAAGGGCTTCGGCAATTTTGTCTTCAGTCACGGATGCCATAAATTATTATTCCAACTCAATCATTTTACTCAAAGCTAATTCATTAATAGCGGCAACTTAGGATTTATCCAGGAAATTTTTAATAATTCCAAAGTTGAAAAAAAGTCGGACTTGTCGCAAACTTAGGACATCTCTCGGGGAACTTAATGATGCGATTATTGCTGAGTACTCTGATTTTAGGCTTAGGCTTGGCTGATTTTCAGCCGGATAGCCGCGCCGACTTCACCGGCCATGTCAGTATCATCAACCCGGTCACCTTTTCTGCTGATGGCAAAACCGCTCTTTCCGGGAGTTGGGATTGGACCATGCGGCTTTGGGAAGTGGCGTCGTAAAAAAACCATTCGAAAGTTTAAAGCCCATACGCTGAGTGTGAATAACGCGGCCTTCTCGCCTGATGGAAAAACCGCGCTTTCAGCCAGCGCGGATAGCCCCGGTCGCTAAGTTATCGCAATGGAACGAATTTTTTATCTGCTCAATTTTTACTTAAGTCTTTGCCTTCGGTATGAATAAAATATTACTCATTCCACCGGCCAAAAAAAACCAAATTTAGATGTACCTTAAATATTGACTCCTTATTGGTATAGCTTCTAAACTTATTAATATAAGAAACAAAACAAGTAATATAAAAAATCTACCGGATTATAAGGTAGTAAGGGAGAGACTATTTGACCTCAGTTCTCGATGCGCAATTATCCTTATCTGCGGAAGAGAAATTTCGCGCTCATTTCTACCTCTTGTTGTCCCGACTGTTGGGTGCGCCGGCCGATGCGGAACTGCTAGGCCTTATGCAAGAACTTGAAGGTGATGACAGTGCGATTGGGGAGGCAATTACCGATCTTAAAAAACTTGCCGCGAATATTAGCGTTGATCAATCTGCAGAAGAATACGAAGCGATATTTATCGGTGTAACACAAGGTGAATTAACCCCATTCAAATCATATTATCTGACCGGCTTTTTGAACGAAAAACCGTTGGCGGAATTGCGCCAGCACATGGATGAGCTCGGCATTGAAAAATCGGAAGATGCCGCCGAACCGGAAGACCATATCGCTTTTCTGTGCGAAATGATGCACGGGCTTATTGTCGGATCTTTCGGCAAACCGTTGGCACTGCCTGAGCAGTACCGGTTCTTTGAAAATCATATTGCTAATTGGGCACCCAAATTTTTTGAAGATCTCGAAACGACTGAATCGGCGCGACTTTATGCGCCGATTGGCCGGATCGGGAAATTATTTATGGAAGTCGAAAGTGAGGCTTTCCTAATAGCTGCTTAAAGTTAGGCCTAACTGAAATCAGCTTTAACGGTCCGCGTTATTCTAGATAAGCGGACGACGAAAAGGAGAAGGTAGATGGATAAGAAAAAGAGTGCAACGCCGTCACGGCGTGAATTTCTTAAAACAGCCGGTCTCGGGGTCGGCGTCGCTGCTGTCGCAGGTGGGATAGTGTCTGCCGATGATGCTGAAGCTGCGACACTTCAAGATGAGAAAAAGACAGGCTATCGGGAAACCGAGCACGTTAAAAAATATTACGATTCTGCAAGAATGTAGATTTTGATATTGAGTGGAAACACTTTACGGAAACCTTAATGAAAAAATTCAAATATAGGAGAGGCACATGCTGATAAAGAAGACGGATGGAGTGGCTCATCGCCCTCGTTTGTCAAAGGCGCTCGCGGGTTTAACCGGTAGCGCAATTGACCGTCGTACTTTCCTCAAAAGATCAGGTATGACTGTTGGCGGATTGGCCGCCGCATCAACCCTGTCCCTTGGGAATGTAAAAAAAGCCGCTGCCCAAGCCCAAAAGTCGAGCGCGGTGAAGCAGATTAAATCTGTTTGTACCCATTGTGCGGTAGGCTGCACAGTTATTGCTGAAGTTCAGAACGGCGTTTGGGTTGGCCAGGAACCTGGTTATGACAGTCCGATCAACTCCGGTGCGCATTGCGCCAAGGGTGCTTCAGTTCGTGAACATGCTCATGGTGAGCGCCGTTTGAAATACCCAATGAAACTCGTTGGCGGCAAATGGCAGCGTATGAAGTGGGATGACGCGATCAATGAGATCGGTGATCGTCTGCTGAAAATTCGGAAAGAGTCCGGACCAGATTCTGTTTATTGGTTAGGTTCAGCCAAGCATAGCAACGAACAGGCCTATCTGTTCCGTAAATTCTATGCCTTCTGGGGCACCAATAATGGTGATCACCAGGCACGTATTTGTCACTCCACGACGGTTGCCGGCGTGGCCAATACCTGGGGTTATGGGGCGATGACCAACAGCATGAACGACATCCAAAACTCTCGTTCGGTCATTCTGTTTGGCAGTAATCCAGCCGAAGCGCATCCGGTATCTTTGTTGCATATTCTGAAAGCTAAAGAACAAAACAATGCTCCATTGATAGTATGCGATCCGAGATTCACTCGGACGGCAGCTCATGCAGATGAATTTGTTCAGATGCGTCCTGGCACCGATGTGCCGCTGGTTTGGGGCATTCTCTGGCATATCCTTGAAAACGGTTGGGAAGACAAGCGCTTCATCCAACAACGTGTCTTTGGTATGAATCAAATCCGTTCGGAAGTTAAAAAATGGAATCCCAAAGAAACCGAACGGGTCACTGGTATTCCAGGCTCGCAGTTGAAGCGTGTTGCCAGAACTTTGGCCAACAACCGTCCGGGCACTTTGATCTGGTGCATGGGTGGCACGCAACACACCAATGGTAACAATAATACCCGGGCCTACTGCGTCTTGCAGCTGGCGCTTGGTAATATGGGTACTGCTGGTGGTGGCGCAAATATTTTCCGTGGCCACGACAACGTTCAAGGTGCAACGGATATGTGCGTCTTGTCACACTCACTGCCAGGCTATTACGGCCTATCTACAGGTTCGTGGAAGCATTGGTCTCGTGTTTGGGGTGTTGACTTCAATTATGTTCTTGGTCGATTTGCTTCCCAGAAACTTATGACCAGTAAAGGCATACCAGTATCCCGCTGGATCGATGGTGTTCTTGAAGACAAGAAAAACATCGCTCAACCGGATAATGTTAAAGGTATGATTTTCTGGGGCCACGCACCAAACTCACAGACGCGTGGTGTTGATCAGAAAAAGGCTATGGAAAAGCTTGACACCCTTGTCATCATTGATCCATATCCAACGGCGTCAGCTGTAATGCATGACCGGACAGATGGTGTTTATCTTCTTCCGGCAGCGACGCAGTATGAAACCTATGGTTCGGTAACCGCCTCAAACAGAACGTTCCAATGGCGTGAAAAAGTTGTTGAGCCAATCTTCGAATCCAAGCCGGATCACGAGATTATGTATCTCTTCGCCAAGAAATTCGGCATGGCTACAGAGATGTTCAAGAACATCAAAATCAATAAGAACGAACCGTTAGTCGAAGACATTACCCGCGAGTTTAACCGGGGCATGTGGACGATCGGCTATACCGGACAATCGCCGGAACGGCTGCGGGCTCATATGGCCAACCAACACACCTTTGATAAACGGACACTTCAAGCCAAGGGTGGGCCTAACGATGGTGAGTTCTATGGCTTGCCATGGCCATGTTGGGGCACCCCGGAAATGAAACATCCGGGAACGCCGATTTTGTATGACACCTCTCGCCCAGTTGGCGAAGGCGGCTTGAACTTCCGGGCACGCTTTGGGGTAAAACGCAATGGTGTAAATCTTTTGGCTGAAGGCTCCTATCCGGTTGGCTCAGAGATTAAAGACGGTCATCCCGAATTTAACATGGCCTTGTTGAAAAAATTGGGCTGGGATGGCGATCTAACATCTGCTGAAAAAGCGGCGATTGCTAAAGTGGCTGGTGACAAGACAAACTGGAAAACCGACCTTTCTGGCGGTATCCAGCGCGTTGCTATCAAGCACGGTGCAGCGCCGTTTGGTAACGCCAAAGCGCGTGCTGTGGTCTGGACGTTCCCAGATCCTGTACCGCTTCATCGTGAGCCGCTCTATACCTCCAGGCGCGATTTGGTTTCTGACTATCCGACCTACAAGGATGTTAAAAGCCACTATCGTCTACCAACGATGTATGAAAGCATTCAGAAGAAAGACTTTACCAAACAGTTCCCGACCATTCTTACATCGGGCCGCTTGGTTGAGTACGAGGGTGGCGGTGACGAAAGTCGCTCAAATCCGTGGCTTGCTGAATTGCAGCAGGAAATGTTTGTTGAGATCAATCCGATCGATGCTAACAATTCCGGTATCAGAGATGGTGGAGCCGTTTGGCTGCATGGTGCGGAAGGGGCCAAGCTCAAGATGAAAGCAATGGTCACAGAACGTGTCGCTCCTGGCGTCGCGTTCATGCCGTTCCACTTTGCGGGTCATTTCCAAGGTAAGGATCTGAGGGACAAATATCCCCCAGGAGCCGACCCCTATGTCTTGGGTGAAGCTGCAAATACTGCAATGACCTATGGCTACGATTCGGTAACACAGATGCAAGAATCAAAGTGCAGCCTGTGCCGAATTGAAGCAGCGTAAGGAGATAAACAATGGCTAGAATGAAGTTTTTATGTGACGCCGAGCGTTGTGTTGAATGCAATGCCTGCGTAACGGCCTGTAAGAATGAACACGAAGTGCCATGGGGCGTTAACCGTCGTCGGGTCGTGACCCTAAATGATGGTAAACCTGGCGAGCGTTCAATCTCGGTTGCTTGTATGCACTGTTCAGATGCACCCTGCATGGCGGTTTGCCCGGTAGATTGCTTATACCAATCTGCCGAAGGTGTGGTCCTTCACTCGAAGGATTTGTGTATCGGTTGCGGCTACTGCCTCTATGCTTGTCCGTTTGGGGCGCCTCAGTTTCCCCAGGCCGGCAATTTCGGCAGCCGCGGCAAAATGGACAAATGTACTTTCTGTAATGGTGGACCAGAAACGGATCACTCCTCCGCCGAATTCCAGAAATATGGACGCAATCGTCTGGCAGAAGGCAAGTTGCCGCTCTGTGCAGAAATGTGCTCCACCAAGGCCCTCTTGGCTGGTGACGGTGACAAGGTTTCTGATATTTACCGCGAACGCGTTGTCGCCCGTGGCTTTGGTTCAGGTGCATGGGGTTGGGGTACTGCCTATCAACGTAAAGGGCAGGGTAACCGCCTCTAGTTATCCTCTCTTCCAATGAAAGAATTAGGAGAGACTATAGATTATGCAAATCCGCAGCACTCAGTATTGGGTGCTGCGGGGTTGTATTATTCGCTCTGTAATTTAGAGGATAAATATTAGGCCTAGTGAACTCCTAGAAGGATAATTTTATGAAATTTTTATCGAAAATGACTCCTTGGATTGGCGCATTGTCATTGGCGGCTGTCTTAACTTTGACAGACTTGTCTGCAATCGTTATCAGCGACGGTCAAGTCGCTCTAGCGCAAAGTCAACCGCCTGATCAATCTACAGCGATTGCGCCATCGTCACCGGGGTCCAGTGTGCGCCCGCCAGCTTCACAAAAATGGGGCGAACCGGCTGCCGTGCCAACTAATCTTCTGCCACAAGAAAGTGAACCAACGGTCTGGGGCCGAATTCGTTTGGGTACCAAGGGAAATGTATCTATTCCGAATAAAGAAGCAGGTCTGCTGGTTCAGTCACAAGGGGAACGCTGGCGTCAATTCAGAATGAACGATTTAGCGGTCTTTGGCGGCTGGCTCATTATCGGTATCATTGTTGTCCTCGCGCTTTTCTATTTCGCCCGCGGACGTATCAAAATCGACGCTGGATTTTCCGGCTATAAAATTCTCCGTTTTAATACGTTGGAAAGAGTCACCCATTGGTTAACTGCCGTGCCATTCTGTGTCTTGGCGTTAACCGGCCTTAACCTGACCTATGGCCGCGAATTGGTATTGCCGATTATCGGACCGAACGCTTTCTCGGCGTCTCTAATTTGGGGTAAATATCTCCACAATTTCATGGGATTTGCCTTTATCGTCGGAATTGTTTTGATGATTGTCCTGTGGGTGAAAGATAATCTCTGGGACAAATATGACCTCGGTTGGATTAGAACTGGCGGTGGCTTGTTTAGCGAAGGGGTTCACCCGCCAGCCAAGAAATTTAATTTCGGCCAAAAAGCTCTTTTTTGGGCGGTTGTTTTAGCGGGTGGATTGATTTCTTACACCGGCATCAGCCTGATGTTTCCATTTGAAATGCAGCCCTTCAAAACAACCTTCGCAATATTAAACGCTGTCGGCTTTAACTTTCCAACCGAGGTCGAAGTGATCCAAGAAATGCAATTGCTCCAGGCATGGCACGCCATCTTAGCGCTGGCTATGACGGCCTTTATTATTGCCCATATTTATATTGGTACACTAGGTATGGTAGGCGCGGTAGGCGCCATGTGGGACGGTGACGTTGATGAGAACTGGGCCCGCGAACATCACGCAGCCTGGGTAGCAGAACTGAAAGGCGAACCAGAACCAGAACCGTTATCTGATGATGCCGGCGGTCCGGTGGCTCAGGAAGGACAGGCAGCCCATGAGTAAAATGAGACATCCATTTGTTGCCATAAGCATTGGGTTAGTGATTCTTATGCTTGCCGGTACCTCTGCAGGGGCTGCATCGAGTCAAAAACAAATTCGTGCAAGCGTTGAAAAGCAATACGATGCCAAAGTGCTTAAAATATATCCCGGCAAGGATGCCGACCGCGCGGTATTTTTTGTTCGCGTGATGTATAACGGCGGTAATTTCAATACAGCATTTCAGGTAAATACACTGGTAATAGATGCAAATACCGGCAAGCGTGTGAAGCAATTTCGGCACGGTTCAAGCGGTCGCGAGTTATCTGGAAATTATGATAGCAGTCCTAACCGGCAGGCACCGGATGCACTTCGCGGGCATATTTGGAGATAAAGGAAAAGACAGTGAAAGCATTTATTTATAGTTTGATCGCCACGGCTGCCATTTCCATCATCGCGGCAGTTATTTTAGGTGGTTTGGATTTTAGTTCAGCGGATGTATTCCAATTAAAGGACGTTCGGCTCTAATTTTTAGTCATCGCACGGATGACATCAACCCAACAAGTCAGACACCCGGCAAGTCGGACTCACCTTTGGTATCACTGGTTTTTACCGGTTTTTGGACGACTGGCTTTGCCGGATCGGCAGAGGTAACTCCAGCGTATACCGTTACTAGAGACAGTCCAAATTGTCCCCCGTCAGCGCTTTTGGCACTAGCTTGTAGTATTTGATAAGAGAGAGTTTCTGGCTCATCGTAACGAGATAGGAGTTATGAACGAGACAGAGGCTCCATTATATCAAATTAGAGTCTGGGCCAAAAACTCTGACGATGGACAGTCTTAATCGATTTTACAGCATTTGAGTTCTCCGTTATCGGCGCTGATATTTGCAATCAGAAAATGTCCGCTTTTGGCTAAAAGCGGACACTTTGGCACC
>Ga0187827_10007677_pt1 | contig 11910 bp, 10 predicted proteins | sample ETNtaG_39_FD_167969 | JGI IMG/M metagenome (GOLD analysis project Ga0187827, IMG submission 167969) | Marine microbial and viral communities from oxygen minimum zone, Eastern Pacific Ocean - ETNP2014_SV_150_PacBio MetaG (Illumina Assembly) | ecosystem: Environmental > Aquatic > Marine > Hypoxic... | reverse complement strand
ATTTATTATAAATAATTTGCAATAAAAGAATATTTAAATAATATTTTTCTTAAAGAATCAGGGTGCGTAGCTCAGCGGTAGAGCACTGCCTCGACACGGCAGGGGTCACAGGTTCAAATCCTGTCGTACCCACCATTTTCCTAGAGTTTCTTTTCAGTGTCATTTAAGAAATTAGGTTAAAAATAACTTTTGTGTAAGCTTAATGTGACTCTAGTGTGACAGCTTCTAGATTTTTTTAAAGCATACGAGATACAAAACTGAGAAAGAATTTTATAGTACTTTGTTCATATGTTCTAAAAATAATTTTTTACTTATCGGATATGAATTAATAGATTTGAATTCATTTAGAATTTTCTTTGAAGATTCAATAAATTTATCATTATTATTAATTAATTGATTGAATGATTGAATTCCAGAAATAACATCATAAAATAACATTCCATGTTTTTCTAATTTATCATTAATTATTTTTCCATCTTTTGAAGCTTTCATATAATGATATCTATGTCCAAATACAAGCGATGGGATTCCAATATTAATTGCTTCTGCAAATCCTGTACTTATCATATCAAACAAAACAAAATCCACCTTATTCATTAATTCTGTTGGAGCTGATTTTGTAATAATTATTTTGTTTTGTTCAATTTCACTTTTTAATATTTCTTTTATAAAATGATTATCATTTGCAAAAAAATTTTTAAATAAAACTTTTACATTTAATTTTAATTCAAGTATTTTTTTCAAAAAAATAAATACATTTTTTTGATGATTTTGATTTTCATCAGGATGTATTTCTGTCAAATTGGTCATGAATTTATTTAAAGGTGAATTTACAAAAAGTATAATAATATTGTTTTGATTTATTTTTTTTATTTTATTTAGATTTCCCAAATAAACACTCCCAAAATTGTAGACTTTAATTTTATAATTTTTTTCTACGTTGTTCCAATGATCTCCAAGTTTACCAATCCCCCATGAAAAATAAATATCTTGATATATAATTGAATTCAATCCTTTATAAAAGTTTATATACGAAGAATCAGTTGCAAAATAATTTTCAACATTATTTACCCCATGCTCATGAGTAACTAATTTTGCTTTTTTTCTTTTAGCTAGTATTGAGAGTACTTTAATATTTTCTTTAAAATAATAACCTAGGCAAGAATGTATATATTTTATATTATAATTATCTGTATATTGATTGTAAAATTTGATTCTGTCTTTTAAGCCTTCAACAATTGATAACGAAAAACTGCAATCAACCCAAATTGAAAACAGATAAGATAGTGAATTTCTCTTTTTATTATTTAAAACTAATGTTTTAAAAATGGAATTATCAATAAATTTTTTAAATTCATAAAAAAAACAATTCCTAAGTTCATCACGTGTTGATTTGTCAATTTTGTAGATTGTACATTCTAATTCTTTAATCATATTTTTTTTTTCAAAAATAATGTTTAGCCATGTAGAATTATCGAATAAAAAATCAATATTTTCACTTTTTTTAAAAGAACTATTGAAATAAGATATTTGTCTTTTTAAAAAATTAATCATTCCTTTTAAACTATAACTTCTTTTTGTTTTTTGAATTTTCATCGACAATAATAAAGGATTTTTTTTTACAATTTCTTTTTTATTATTAAATATATTTTTGATATCTGAAATTAATTTATAGTTTAATTTATTGTTATAATAATAGTTTTTTGTAAAATCTATTATACTTACATAATAGGTATAATTTTCTAATTTATTAATATTTTCTTTTTTTGAAAAATCTTTTTTGTTAAGTATATTAATTAATCTTTCAACAAATGTATTAGTTGCTACATATAATGACCAACGAAATAAAATACCAATTTCTTCTTTAGAGAAAGAATGCGTAGTAAATATATTAATTTTTTTTGAATATAACGAAGTAATAATGTTATTGATTAAATCATTTGATTGATCAGCTAGATCTTTTCTTGAAAAATTTTTAGTCCAATCATTATCACTATCATGCATATTAATATTTTAATTATCACTACTTTAAAAATTTCATGGTATCAATATGGTACTACCATTTTTCTTAATTAACATATATTGGAGGAAATGGCGATAGATTTACTCTCTACATCCTACACGATTGGTGGTAGGATAATCGCAATGAAAAAAAATGGATTAACTGATAAATAAATTAAAGAATATAATGAACATGGTTATATTGCTACCGTCAACATTTTATCTTTAGAACTAGTTAAAAAAATTAGAGAAGAAATTGATTATGTTTAAAAAAAATAATTTTTATAACTTCATCATTTATTAATGCTTTGTGTGAGTCTAGATATAATTAACTAAAAAAACCTAAAACGTCGCGTGTGTAATATTTACAAGCTATTGTATTTTAATAAATTGGATTAATTGAAAACTCTTTATAATATTTGCGAAATTTACTTCCATTTGACATTATTTTTTTCTTCTAATGTATGATAATGTGCTTTATCCGATAATCTTAGTTTATATGCAGCAAGTGAGTCATGATGATGCCCAATAGCATGGTTTGAAAAACTTTTAGTTATATATTCAAAATCGTTAAAAGCTTGTTTATAGTTGCCTTTACGAAAATTATAAGAATTAAGAAAATCGACATCTAAATTGTATTTGTAAAGAGTATCCATTAACCATTTTTTTGTCCAATCTTTACCATCATAATGTGTTCGTCACTACTATAAGCATTTGCTAAACCATCAAAATTATCAAATGTAAATTTTTCTATTATCCCTTGTTCAACACATAAGAAATTACATTATAAAATTCAACAGTTTTTGTGCCCGTTTATAGAATGAATGTAATGGAATTGTGATAATAAAAAACCCCAATAACATATCATGTCGATTGGGGTATATTTCGGCTCATCACCTAATGCTAGGACTGTGAAACAGTTCTGCTATGTTGTTTAAACTATGTTGGTTGTGGCCACCACCCATCAGATTACTGGCGGTATCAATAATACCCTCCTATCTTCACTAGAAAGCTTATGTTTTTTATAATTAATCGCAATAATTATTTGAAAAAAATTCCAATGAAGAATGTATAATATTAATGTTTTTGAATAATTCGATCCACACTAAAAGAGCAGCATAACTATGAAAAACAGTAAAATAACTAGTAGAACTATTGTTAGATTGATGTCTTTTTTGCTGCGAATGTATACTTTTTTACAAATTTTACATTCAAATTTTTCAATTTTATCTGAAGATCCAAATCCAATTTTAACATCAACCAATCTTGTTTTGAGATGATAATCAAAATATCAACAAATAATTAATAGTTTTTCTAACATTTTCTTTTCTCATTATATATTTTTTAAATGAATAATGAAAGAAAGCTAATTTATATGTTATAAAATGATAATATATTAGACAAAGAAAAATATATTAATTAAAGTAGAATAAATATGGCTAAGGGAAAAAATCCTAGAAAAGAAAAGAAAAAATCAAAAAGTAAAAAACCTAAAAAATCTAAGTCTAAAAAAAAGAATTAGTTTGAAATTATTTCTTGCAGCCCAAACAAGAATGTACTCTACAAAAACTCTTTTGTATTATGACTGTTTAGGTGGTGGAAAATAAAGAAAAAGGAACTGTGTTCCTTAACATCTCGACAGAGCAGGGGCGTAGGTTTAAATTCTGTCGCTCCCATTTTTCAATAAAATTGTTTTAAATTAAAAAATAATACTTCTTCAAGTATTTGCCATCTCTTAAAATATATTTTATTAGATTTTATAAATTTAGTTATTTTTTTATTACAAAAAACAATTGCTTTTTCTTTACTGATATTAGAAAGAAAAGTACTTTTACCCTGTTTTTTATCTTTGCCAGGAGTTTTTCCTAAAAATAGAAAATTTTCTGTTTCATCAATTATATCATCAAGAATTTGAAATATTAAACCATATAAATTTCCAAATTCTTCCGCGAATTTTATTTCTTTATAATTTTTTTTTCCTAAAATAAAAGGTGCAATACAACAATAGCTAAATAAAGCTGATGTTTTCATTGAGTACATTTTTAAAATTTTATTTATATTTACTTTTTTATTTTCAAATAATAGATCTAATGACTGACCACCAGCCAATCCTTTTGAACCTAAAACTTTAGATAATTTTTCAATCAAAATTATTCTTATATTAGTATTTTTATGAGTTTTCTTGTCAGACAAAATTTCAAAAGCTAGATCATGTAATGCATCCCCAGCTAAGATTGCTTTTGCTTCATCAAATTTTTTATGAACACTTAATTTTCCTCTTCTATAATCATCATTATCCATACTTGGCAAATCATCATGAATTAAAGAATATGAGTGTATGCATTCTATAGCGGCTGAAAGTCTCAAATAACTATTTTTTTTTATTTTAGCAATTTTAGCAAATATACTTACAATAAATGGTCTTATTCTTTTACCGCCATTCATTGATCCATATATCATGGCTTTAGATAATTCATCATTTAACAAAATTGATTTTAATAATTTTTTATAGTAGGCATTAAATTCTTTTTTTTCTTGATTTACTAAGATATTTATATTTATTGACATAATTTATTGTTGTTCAGAAACAGTTTTAATTTTAATAGATGAATATATTAATTTTTTTAGATTGAATAACACTTATTTTAATATGCGTATTGAAGAAGAAATTAAACTTGACTACTCTGATGTCCTTTTAAGACCAAAAAGAAGCACTTTAAAAAGTAGAAAAGAAGTAGATTTAAACAGAACATACAAATTTAAACATTCTAATAAAGAGTGGTCAGGAATACCTATCATAGCATCAAATATGGATGGAGTTGGAGAGTTAAATATTGCGAATAGTTTGGCCAGATATAATATTATTACAGCATTGACTAAACAGCATGATTTACAAATTATTAATGAATTTAAATCAATTAAAGAAATTTTTAATTATGTTGCGCTTAGTTGCGGAACAGGCAAAGAAAGCTTCAATAGATTAAATCAAATATTAAGTGAACATAGTTATTTTCAGTTTATTTGTATAGATGTTGCTAACGGATATTCAGAAAATTTTAGTAATTTCATCTCTTCTGTTAGAGAAAAACATCCATCGAAAACAATAATTGCAGGGAATGTGGTAACTGCTGATATGACTCAAGAATTGATTTTAAGTGGTGCAGATATAGTAAAAGTTGGTATTGGTCCAGGAAGTGTTTGTACAACAAGAATACAGACTGGCGTTGGATACCCTCAGTTAAGTGCTGTAATTGAATGTGCAGATGCAGCTCATGGATTAGGAGCACATATGATAGCCGATGGTGGGTGTACTTGTCCTGGAGATATATCTAAAGCTTTTGGAGGAGGTGCTGATTTTGTTATGCTTGGAGGGATGTTAGCTGGTCATAAAGAAGGTGGTGGAAAAATTATTAAAGATAATGGTGTGGATTATATTGAATTTTATGGCTCAAGTTCTGAAGAAGCCAATGAAAAACATTATGGAGGTTTGACAAATTATCGTTCAAGTGAGGGTAAAAAAGTTAGGATTCCATTTAGAGGAGAATTGGACAATACTATAAGAGATATTTTAGGGGGTGTTAGAAGTAGCTGTACATATGTTGGAGCATTAACATTAAAACAACTCAGTAAGTGTACAACTTTTGTTAGAGTAAACAATCAATATAACGACACTTTTGGAAAGATTTAGCTTAATATCCCATTCCACACCCATCTTTTCTAGAATCAGATCCGGCTATCATCACACCTTGACTTTTATCTATAAATATAGCTTGACCACCACCATGTGTTTCATCTGTGTAAATCGTATCATGTCCTTTGTTTCTTAAATGTTCAAGTATATCTATAGGAAAAGATTTTTCAAATATGTATTTTCCATTTAAATTAAAAGCTCTTGGAAAATCAATTGCTTCTTGAACATCCATGCCAAAATCAAATATGTTTTGAAGAATGTGAGAATGTCCTACTGATTGATATTGTCCACCCATTACCCCATATGATAAGATAGCCTCATTATTAATATCAGTAACTAATCCAGGAATAATTGTATGCAGCGGTCTTTTGTGGCCATTGATTGAATTTGGATGGTTTTTTTGAATTGTAAAATTTACACCTCTATTATGGAGTAATACTCCAGTTTTTTTTGATGTAATTCCACTTCCGAAAGCAAAGCAAATAGAATTTATAAAGGAAACAGCATTTAAATCTCTATCAACAACAGTCAGATAGACTGTTTCAGGATGAGCGGTGATTGAAAGTTTTTTTGGAATGTAACATTTGTTAAAAGATATTTTTTTAACTAAATTTGTAATAAATTCTTTTTTAAATAAACTATCAACATCTAAGTCGAGAAAATTTGGATCTCCAATAAAATTTTCTCTAATTTCAAAAGCTATTTTTGTTGCTTCAGCTTGTAGATGAAATCTATCAATACTCAAAGGATTAATATTGCTAAAATCAAATCTTTCTAAGATTGCCATCATTATCAAAACAGTTATTCCCGGTCCATTTGGAGGGCATTGGTGGATTATTTTATCTTTGAAATTATTATAAATACTATCAGAAAAGATTGTTTTTTGATAATAGAAATCTTCTATAGTGTGACACCCCCCTAAATCATTAAGTGATTTTACAATATCTGCAGCAATATATCCTTCATAAAAATCTTTAGTACCGTTTTTTGCAATCGAGTTAAGAGTATTAGCTAAATCTATATTTTTGTGAATTTCTCCAAATTGATAAGATTTGCCATTTTTTGAAAAAATTTTTTTTGTTGATTCATTTTGTAAAATTTTATTTATATTTTTATTCCAAGTTTTAGCCATAACTTCATGAATTGGAAAACCATTTCTTGCATATTGTTCTGCAGTAATAAAAAGTTGTTCGAAATCTAGTTTGCCAAATTTTTTATGCATTGAATACCAAGCATGCACTGCCCCTGGAATTGTAACTGAGTGAGGACTTAATAAGTCAATTTCTGATATATTCTTTTCTATAAAATATTCTAATGAAGCTTTTTTTGGTGCAATCCCTGAACCATTAACAGCAACTGGTTTTTTGCTATTGAGAGAGATTAAAGCAAAACAATCACCGCCCACTCCAGTTGATCCAGGCTCTATTACAGATTGTACAGCAGAAGCCGCTATAGCCGCATCTATTGCATTACCACCTTTTTTTAATATTGATATTGCTTCTAAAGAACTTAGTGGTTGTGAAGTAGCAGCCATTCCATTTGTTCCTAAAACATTTGAACGTCCAGGAATGTATATATTTCTCATATATTCTACTATCTAATATATAATTGACAAAATTATATATAGAATTTATTACCTTTCTCGGAATGAAAGTCAGATGTTCATTAAAATCAGCTAAAACTAGAGATAAAAACTGTAAATTGGTACGACGAAAAGGACGCATTTACATAATTAATAAGAAAAAACCTAGAATGAAAGCCAGGCAAGGTTAGTTAGTCTAGTTTAGATAAAAATTTCTCAGCTTCTAAAGCAGCCATACATCCCATACCAGCAGCAGTTATAGCTTGTCTGTATGTTTTATCTTTAACATCTCCAGCTGCGAAAACTCCTTCAATATTTGTTTCAGTGCTATCTGGTTTTGTGATTATATAATTTTCTTTATCCATATTAAGTTTATTTATAAATAATGACGTTGCAGGAACATGACCTATTGCAATAAAAACACCTGATACAGAAAGTTCAAAATGTTTTTGATCAATAGTGTCTTCAAGATTTATTTTCTCTAATGAAATTGGATCTTTTTTTCCTAAAAATTCTATTACTTTTTTATTCCACAAAATTTTAATTTTTGGATTATTAAATAATCTGTTTTGTAATATTTTATCAGCTCGAAGAAAATCTCTTCGGTGAATTAGAGTTACTTTATTTGCAAAATTAGTTAAAAACAATGCTTCTTCTACTGCGGTATTTCCGCCTCCAATTACAGCAACTTCTTTATCTTTAAAAAAAAAACCATCACATGTAGCACAGGCAGAGATGCCGTAACCTTTAAATTTTTCTTCGCTATTGATATTAAGCCATTTGGCTTGAGCTCCAGTTGAAATAATTATTGATTTACTTTTAAATTTAACTCCCGAGTCACTCGTTGCAGTATAAGGTTTAGTTTGAAAATTAATATCAATGATTATATCATTATGTATTACTGTACCTACTTTTTTTGCTTGAGCTTTCATTTGTTCCATAAGCCAAGGTCCTTGTATAATATCTCCAAAACCTGGATAATTTTCGACATCAGTTGTAGTGGATAATTGACCACCTGGCTCCAACCCTGATACTAAATGAGGCAGAAGATTGGCTCTTGCAGCATATATCGCTGCAGTGTAACCAGCTGGTCCTGAACCGATTATTAAAACATTTGTTTCTATTTTTTTAGACATCTTCAGTAATATTGTGACTAAATATTAATTTTCAACTTAAACTAAGCAATTACAGGCCACTCAGTTTTAAAAGAAACAAAATTAATTTGAATGCATCGTCTCTCTTTTTTAATATCTTTCATTTCTAATCCGTGCCAAGTATCATTTCTAGATGAAAAAAAATACCCAGTGTTATGATGATATTTTATTGTTTTAACGAGTTCAAATTTTTCATTATATAAATCTGTTCCAAGATTCTCATTCTCATTATTTGGGTTAGCCCAAATCAACATTGTCATTAGTTTTTCAGGAATGTCTTTATGTGGTTTTAACCAAAAACCTTTTTTATCACCAATGATCTCAAGTCTTACAAAAGATTTTGATAAGTCTTTATGTATTAATTGAGAAATTGTATTAGATGTAGAACTATTTTGAAATACATTAATAAGTTTAGTTAAGTGAGGAAAATTTTGGCAATTATTTTTTTTTACAAAAAGACGAAGTTTACCATCTACACCTTTCCCAGTATGGTCAGCAGCCCTTGTACCATCATATACCCTTGTTCCAGTTGGAATTTGAGCAAAAGATATCTCATTTAAAGTTTCATTATCTATGCATTCAAATATTTCCCAATGTTGAAATGGATTCGAATGTTCAATAATTTTATTTAAATTCATTAAAACCTTTTATTATTCTTTCTTTTATAATACCAGAGATTCTTTTTGCTTCATCAAGAGTTTCATATTGCCATGGATTCAAATCGATATGATCCGAAAATTTTTTAGTAATATTTAAATTCTCAAACTCATGATGAAAACTTTCAATTCTTTTACTTATTCTTTTAAAGGGCAAATGAAAAACAAAAACGGGTTTGCCAGTAAAAGCACATTCTGAAATCATAGATGTTGAATCAGAGGTTACAACAAAAAATTTAGAATTATTAAGTGCAAAACTATAAGGATTTTTATCAACACCATTCCATATATATGCAATTTTATCTAATTTTTCTTTCATAAATTTAATCATATCCAAGTTAGTTCTTCTAGAACTAATTATTAAAAAATAAAATTTTGAATATTTTTTTTTTAGATTTTTTATTTTGTTGGTTAAATCCAGAATGCTTTTTTTTGTAAATTTATAATGCCTATTATTTCCACCTATTATAAAACTAATTAAATTATCTTTTGGAATAAAAGTATAAGAATCTTTTTTTGATTCAATCATTTTTTTTGTAAACTGATGTATTGCCCCAACAGATTTGATTACATTAGATCCATCTATTTTATCGTGATTTGGAGAAATAATAAAATCAAATTTAGACAAATCAATTTTTGGATTTTGTATATGTATTGTAATAATTTTTTTCATAAATAATTTTTTTAGATATAATGAAAAATAGATACTTTTTCTTCCACAGCTAATAACTATATTTGGTTTATTATTAAAATCTATTTTGTTTTTAAATATCCATCGATAGGCAGGAAGAAAGCCTGGCTGAAGCATAGACCAAGGAAATATTAATTCGATTTTTATATCAAAGATTTTGTTACTAAGTTGCTGAGCTAATCCTTTAACTTGGCTTAGCATACCTTGAGATCCGTCTGTTACAATCCAAATATTTTTTTTGCTAAAGTCCAAATTATTGTTGAAATTTTACTGATATTACAGTGTATAATTTTATTCCTTTAGGACTATTGATTTCAACAACATCATTATTAGATCTACCAATTAATCCTTTAGCCAAAGGACTATTAATAGAAAGTTTCCTATTTTCGATATCTGATTCATATTCTCCAACAATTTGATAAATTGATTGTTCACCTGTTTTGTTATCTTCAATTTTTACTGTAGCACCAAACTTTATTTCTTTTCCTGACAATTTTGAAACATCAATAATTTCAGCTTTTGCAATGGTGTTTTCTAATTCAGAAATTTTTCCTTCAATAAGGCTCTGCTGTTCTTTTGCATATTGATATTCTGCGTTTTCTGAAAGATCTCCATGACCTCTTGCTTCAGTAATTGCAGTAATTATTGCTGGCCTTTCTTTATTAATAAGTTTTTTTAGCTCATCTTGTAAATTTTCATAACCAGCCACAGTCATTGGTACTTTATTCATACTATTATGATGGTCTTATTTTTTTTAAAGTCAATATATTAGTTCATTGACTGAAGGTTCGTAACAGTTAGGTTATTTTTTTTCAAAACTTCAATAGCATCTACAGCAACTTTTGCACCAGCTATTGTGGTATAATATGGTATATTATTCATTAATGATGTACGTCTTATGCTGTAACTATCTCTTATTGAATGTTGCGTTTTAGTGGTGTTAATCACTAAGTCTATTTCTTGAGATAATAATGAATTTACAATATGGGGACTACCTTCTTTAACCTTGTTAATTATAGTTACATCCAGTCCATTATTATTAAGGAATGAAGCAGTTCCTTTTGTAGCTATTAAATTAAAATTTAATTGTTTTAATTTTTTTGCAATAGGGAGCAATTTGTTCTTATTATCATCATCAATAGACAAAAAAACATTTCCTTTATTGGGTAAATTTGTTCCTGATGCAATCTGACTTTTAATAAAAGCAGATAAAAAATTTTTATCTATCCCCATTACTTCACCAGTAGATTTCATTTCAGGGCCAAGTATTAAGTCTACGCCTTCAAATTTATTAAATGGAAAGACAGATTCTTTTACATTGAATTTATCTAATTTTTTACGATCTAAAGAAGGAATCAATTCACTTAATTTTTTACCTGCCATAACTTTTGATGCAATTTTAGCAATAGGCATGTTAATAGATTTAGCAACGAAAGGTACTGTTCTACTTGCTCTTGGATTAACTTCCAAAACATATAATTGATTGTCTTTAAGAGCTAATTGAACATTCATTAAACCTACAACATTTATTTGATTGGCAATTTTTGTTACCCAAACAATAATTTGATCTTCTATTACAGCATTAACTGAAAAAGGAGGAAGCGAGCAACCACTATCACCTGAATGAATACCAGCCTCTTCAATATGTTCCATGATTCCTGCTATGAATACCTTACCATCTTGATCGCGAATTAAATCAACATCAATTTCTATTGCATTTTCTAAATATTGATCAATCAGTATAGTATTGTTTGTAGATACTTTCATCGCATTTTCTGCATATGATCTTAGCGCATTGGCATCATAAGCGATTTCCATAGCTCTTCCACCAAGGACATACGATGGCCTAATTAAAACAGGATAACCAATATTATTAGCGATATTTAATGTTTGATCAATATTATTACTAATGCCATTTAGGGGTTGTTTAATTTCTAAATCATTTAATATTTTACTAAATAAATTCCTATCTTCAGCAAGATCAATAGATTGAGTAGAAGTTCCTAAAATATTAATATTTGCATCTTCTAATTGTTTTGCAATTTTTAAAGGGGTTTGTCCTCCGAATTGAACAAATACACCAAGAACTTCTCCATTTTCTGATTCCTTATTATGTATTTCGATTACGCTTTCTG
>Ga0187827_10007676_pt1 | contig 11910 bp, 6 predicted proteins | sample ETNtaG_39_FD_167969 | JGI IMG/M metagenome (GOLD analysis project Ga0187827, IMG submission 167969) | Marine microbial and viral communities from oxygen minimum zone, Eastern Pacific Ocean - ETNP2014_SV_150_PacBio MetaG (Illumina Assembly) | ecosystem: Environmental > Aquatic > Marine > Hypoxic... | reverse complement strand
TAGAAAATGTGTCCATACCTTTATTTGGAAAGCCAATTCTAGTTCTATGAATATTGTAATTTTCTCCAAATTTCCTACCAAAAGATTTTTCAATACCTTCTTTACCTATCATGAACCCAATCAATCGAACCTGGGCAACTACCAACAATACCTGCATTTAGGGGCTTGCGTGACCATATCGTGACCAAACTTGCAACCAAAAACGGTTTTTTGGTATCCATACTCTATCCTGTAGTTCAACACTCATCGCATCCCTGTAAATGGCTTCTTCATGTCCTGCACCAAGGGTTTTATAAACATACTTTGCTACTTGTTTAATAGTCCTAATCAATTTCTTTCCTGCCTTTAAAATATTCCACTAATTCATCACCTGAAAGATACTCAAATGCAATCGCATCGTTTTCGGATTGCAAAGCATTATCCCATTCTTTTTGAAATTCTTTCTCTCTTTTTTCATCACGCTCTTTATTTACCTCGCAATAAGCATCCCAAATTTCAGCAGCTCTCTTCTCAGCTTCGGATTTGCTCATCTCCTTATTTTTCTTGAGCAAATGCTTGACTATATATTCATCCATTATCATCCTAGAAGGTGAAATTATAAATCAGTGGGTACTACTGGTACTGTATAAGCTATACGGAATCTTCCAGCAGAGTAAATATAAGGACTGACAGTCCTAAATGTCTATAAACAAAAACTTGCGGAGTAGCGTAGTATGTCCATAGCGTGCTCAAACCATCGATTTCTTTATCTAGAGACTAGTGATTGCCAATGCTCATAAATCATAACCATTGCTAATGTATCTAATTCGCAGTATTGCAGCAGTGCAGCTAGCAGTGCCGATCTTTCATCTTCTTCCATTTTGGTAAACTGCATTTTACCAAAAGCAATGAGCGCCGCTGCTCCATCTTGTATTTTTCCCTCTTCTAAAAATAATTCTTCTTTTGCCATATCTAAATCTTCATATTTATTTGGCAGCAGTTTATACGGGTTTGATGGCTTACCTGTCTTTTCATCCAACTTCCATAGAATCTGATCTTTTAGATTTATGCCAAATCCAACCGGACGGCTGTACCGGGTTTTGATAAAATCACTCGCGGAAAAAATCGCCGGTAATACTGCCTTTATTGAATTAGATCCTGCCATTGCTGGATGATAATAGTACATTCGAACCAATTTTAACATATCCACCATATTGCGAACACCCTCAAGCTTTTCCTTAGTCTCTACATCCCTCCACTCAGTAATGGAATCAATCCACTCAATCCATTCACCAAATTGTTCTTCATTTTCACCAACCATCTGTTTTTGAATTTGGCGCAGGACATTGTTCTCATGAGCGGCGTAACGGAAAATGGTTCCATTATCTTTATCCAGAACACTTTTTAATGCTTTAACAAAATCATAGTTAGGGAATTTTCCGCGTTCGGTCTCGATCCATTCTTCATGCTCTATTCGGCCGTCTTTATAAAGCGTGTGGCATGAAAATTGAAAAGCAACCTGTTCATAAGGGTGTCTGCCCTTATGGAAAGGAATGGCCACCGTGCTGGTTTCAAAATCGATAAAATGGAGCGGGAAATTCCATTGATCCATTTCATGAAATAAATCAGGGTTTATATACTCATCTCTTGACCCTTTGACCGTTTTCTCGACTTGCAAATACTGGCGCTCATTCAGTATACTTGAAAAATCACGATCAGAATAAACTTCTGATAATGTGTAGACGCCCTGATCAATTAATAATTGAGACTTACGGAATCTCCATATGTCAAATACATGTGGGGCATTTACATCAAAATCAGGATATACCGATTTCCAGCATTCTTCATAACCACTTTTCTTTTCGGGTTCATGGTCATTTTTGAATTCACAATGTTTGCACTTTAACCCCAGTGAAACAGGATAACGTGTATCATCAGAATAATATTTTGAATACTCCTTTGCTCTCTCAAAAAAACTCTTTCTGTCTTCAGTTGACTTCTTATTGGGATTTATATCCTTTCCATCCCAAATCATTTGAACAGGATCGGATACATCTACTTTTATAAGTATTTCATCTCCCAATAAATCTGATTTTAATTCTTGATCTACACCGACGGTTTTTCGTCCATCACTGTCTCTCTCTATAACAAATAGTTGGTTCAATCCATCCGTAGATGTTTTCTTATTCTTATCCGTAAGCATTAAATAGGGCTTAATTCCCCATTCTGGGAAAGCCTGCTGAGTGACCCAGGTTTGGAAGGCAATATCGTAAAGATAAGACCGCCAGTTAGAATTCAAAAATCCCCTGGAAGAATAAAATTCATCTTTAGATTTGAATGACCTTGCTTTTACTTCGATAAGGTCGATCTGGTCCCCGGTTTTAACAAGGACATCAACTCTAATGAAGAATGCTTCAAACTGTATAGCAGCTTCATAAATAATGACATTTTCTTGCACCAATAATTCATTGGTTTCATTCAATGACTCTTGATAACCCGGAGATGTGATATCGTGACCCCCTGGATGATAATATTTTGCCAGCTCACCCACTTGGAAACCACCTTCCGCCAGAGCCATAAGAAATTCTTCTTCTTCGTTCTGATCAGCATATACGTCTTTTTGAGTATAAAATAATTTAGTAGGGCACTCAAGTGCAAGCTTGAAGCGGGACTTTGTGATATAAAAAGGTGGCTGCCTCAAAATATAATCTCAAATATCATAGTTAGGCTTACATGTAAGTTTTGGATGTAGACCTAAATTGGGTAAGCCATCAATCTAGGATATGTTACATCCTGCCTGGTGGGTTTTACACCAAACGAAAGTTTTGATGTATTAAAATCTATCTTTTTAATAAAATATCAGCGTTACCAATAACATTTTGATATGCTTCAAAAAATTCTTTTTGACCTCGTTCCATCTTCCGTTCATGATCCTTTGAAAACTTTTCTAAATCCTTTTGAAGCCTTTCTAAATTATTGAATGCGCTTCTTAACTTGCTCTGATCGCTATATTTGAACTTATATTCGTGCCCTCGACTGGATTTTAAAGAACTTTTTTTGGCTACATCTCCATAAGTAGTTCTAATTGGACTGCCGCCACCTGGACATGGTATTTCTGTTTTTTCTCTTTCTAAGTCACTCATGTTGTCTCTCCTTTGTTATTTTGTTTTGTTAACTAACTCAATTTTATATTTATTATACCCCTCAACCAAATATAAGGTTCATATCTTAATTTAAGAAAATTTTAAATGGATATTTTGACTCATTTTATCGTCTTCCTATCATTTACAATATCTTCCCACGTTGATTCAAACGGCTCATCCATCACTGCCAAATCATGAACCAAAGCATGCCTGCACCAGAAATTGATTGATTCTTCATAAGCCGATGGATCATCCATCAGATCAGGATCCCAAGGCTCTTTTGGTGCCATAGCGCCAAACCAGGCTGTAACTAGTTCATAAGAATTTTTCTCAACAGGATTGGCAACAATGGATACTATTTCTGTATCCACTGACGCTACATCTGGAACGATCCGGCTTGCCTTCATACGGTTTTTCCTGATGGCAAACCATGCTGTCTCAGATAAACCTATTTTCTGGGTTTCTATTAAACTGGATTGCCCTACAACCCTTTCAAGACTGATCTGACAAGTTAATCTGCTGCCATCGATAGGCAGGATGACCCTAGACGCAATTTCCGGGATTAATTCAAGGATTCCCGCATGTGCTTCTAAGTGTTCCTTAACATTTGTTGTGAGATGCATGAAACCACCACATTTTGTTTTAAATAATGTGGAATCCACTTGGGCTTATGAGTATTTTTATTTTCCTAAATTGTCTAAAACTTGCTTTATCAGATTTTGATTAGCTATTAGTTTCACCCGGCCTTTGGTACCATCTTCATTCAAGTAATTATTATCATATTCAAGAAAATGTTTCAGGTTACGCTTATTCCATACCGTAGTTAACCCTTTCATCGTTAGATTACTATCAATCTCTGAATATTTCACCCAGTCACCTTCACTATCGAGGGTACGTTGCAATATTTTATCCAAGTTTTGAACTATATTTTCCTTAATACAATCCAGTAGCCAGTCATGTGAAATCTGCTGTTTTCCATTACCAGAATTAATGATAGATGCACGTATTATTTCATCAATAGTATCTTTAATGGATTCATCATATTCTACATGATATAACCAGTAATCTTTCAATTCACATTCTATTTTACCCAACTTACGAAATATATCACGGTCAATATATCTGAATTTCAAGGTGGTACTTCGGGGTTTATCTTCAAAACAGAAATATTCTGTTCCCGGCTGATAAAGCGGTAGTTCGTCCCCTTTGTAGAAAACAATTCCCCTGTCTTCGGAACGATAGTGAAATGATTCGAGTTTTTCCGTTTCCTGCATCAGTTCAAGCAAATGTTCAAAATATTCTTTGTTCTCTTTTTTAACATTTTTCTTATAGGCCACCATTGAACTAGCTTGAGCAATATCAACCAGGAACTTTTTCAGCAAATCTGTCATTTCCTGGTCTGAATTATCAGACCTTTCATTATGATATAATCTTACACATGTTGATTTTGATTCACTGTCTTCCCATTTACCATTTTGATTAAACCTACCTGTTTTTTTATATCCTAACTCAAAAAGTTCCTGAGCCATTCCTTGGGTTCGTTCTGCAACCATATTTAAGTACTTTTGTGGCTTAAATAGCCAAATAGCTTGTATTTTGAGCATATCTTGTAATTCATCTCGTACAATACCTTTGATACGTTTTTCGGTCAGGTAGATTCGTGAGAATAAATCATCATAGTTTAAGCTTTGTCCCAATTTGTTCAGAAACTCACTCATGTAAAACCCGGTATTTTCAACGTATCTAACAGACTGATTTATCAATCGTTTTAATAATTGAGATCCGCCTACTTCACCTAAACTGCTTAAGCCAATAGAATTGAACCTGAAATTGGTAAATTTCCCTTTCCAGGTAATAGGATCACTCATTAAACTAAGTTTTTTACCCTTCAGCGGTTTCATTATTCCTTGAATGGACTTATCATTATCAAACTCACCCAATAGTAACAAATCAATCTGTTCTGCATTAGTGAAATCAATGATGAAAAAAGGATAATCTCCCAGGCAGTATCCGATCATACCTTTTTTAATGATCTGTTTTACAGGTAATGATATCCTGGAAAGAATATCATTCATCACTTTTTTTACAGCGCGGATTTTTACGTCACTTAATATTTTCTGCGCGCTTTCCTTATTTTCTTCTAAAAACTTTTTAAAGTCAGGCTGGTTATCTATCTGCTTTTGTTCAGCATCCTCTACAACAAGGTCATCCCATACATCTTCCATTATAAAACGATATTTATTCTTTGTATAGTTTTGTACCAGGATCTTGTGATCTTCATAAGCTAATGTCTTAAAAAGATCGCCTTGAGAGTTGGTATAAAGTATATCTCGCATTTTTATATTGAAAATGCCCTGCTTTCTTGGTCGAAGTTTAAATTTCCGGGTTACTTTACTTGATGGATTTATATTACCCCGCCAGCTGGTACTGCCGCTAATCAGATCCATTTCTTCCGGTGGCGGAAAAATGTGGATATCCACATTATTGGCAATACTTTTACCAATATTCTCAACATCTACAATAAAATCAATTTCATCTCCAATTTTGGGAGTGTGATCGCTATAGGATAACTTCAGGTTCACAATTGGAACCTGGCCCTCCGGATCATTGGGATCGAGTACCTGATGCATAACTGGATCTGCTAGAGCCACGTTAACACCTTCATCAAGATTTGGTGTTATCATTTTATCCGAGTTTTCATCCAGGAAACTATAGGTCATCGCCATTTCATCAAACTGGTACTGCCCGCCAAAATTTCTTGCCCTGAACTTGTAGGAAAATCTTTTGGATTTTTTAGCCGGTAACTCATCTATCTCGATCATGTGTGACTTCTTTTGAAACGTATCACCCCCTGTAATGGATTCATCATCCACACTCTGGTACAGTTGAAATCCTTTTCTAGGAAAATCAAGCACGGTTTCTAAATCCTGAGCATCTGCATCACCATTATTTTGAATGGTTATATCTAAAAATACTTCTTCATCAATAATGGAAGAACCAGACTTGAATTTGCGATGGATCGAAATCTTTGGCTCTTTCCTGTTAATGAGATTTTCATCCTCAACCGTTACCCTAAACTTGGAAAATTTCCGACATAATTCCTGGGGTGTTGGTAAAGATCCAACAGAGCTCTGGCTGCTTTCTTTCAAATCAATTGCACCTTGGAAGTTGGAATAGTGTATATCCTTTTTATTATTGGCTGTTTTAGAGTAGACGTAGCTATCTAATTCCTCAGTCTCTGGCGATGAATTATAATTGACAACCATTGGATTCAATGCCAGACATGTTTTTTTCTTTGTGTTGTAAAGATAAGTGCCATAGCGATCTATTTCAGTTTTTATCGTTTCATCACTTAGCTCAATAACACCATCTCCAGAGCCAGAAAGATCTTTACAGATATGCACCAATACACCTTCCTTTACTTCGTCATCAATTGGTACAATAAGTTTATAGTTTGCATAAAAACTCATTTCTTTCATCAATTGGTCGACCATTTTTTGGCGGTTTTTTAGTTCACCTTCCAGCGCTTCATCAGATATGATTTGGCCATGGGCATCCTGATTTCTCAAACTGATTAAGTTATTTACATTCTTATTCCATACAGAACCCTTGTTTCGATACATGGACCCGATATCAGCAACTAAAAAATCATTATCCTTCCCCTTACTGGTGGCATCAAATAATACACTGGCAGTATCACGTGTAATCTGATTCCATTTTCCGATGGACATCATGCCCAAATCAAAATGTAATTTAGGATCACTTGGCAAGTCAGGCAGTGCCTGGCCGATTTTTACATCCTTACCTTCTTCCGCAGTCTTGTAATGATAATAATTTGCCAGGCAAACGGAAGCATTAAATGCAAGCATCATCTCCAGGCAAATGCGCTGGTGATCTTTACGTTGGGGGTCTTTTTCATTTAAAGTTTTTTTATATGGGATTGCGATTAAATTGGGATAATTATTTAATTCAAAATTTTCATTACTCATAGTATTCCTCCATTTAGCATATTGATTATTTCATCATTGCATAAATCTTTTTAACATCTTGATCATAAGCATCAGTATTTTCTGAAAGCATTGCTACTGCCGCTTTAAGCGCATCTCTTGCAAAATCAGGTGCTTTTTCTATTCCTGGTGCCGTTTCATTTATCATTAAGAAAACCCGCTCACATTTTTCATAATGACCAGATAGGACTATGACCTTGATTAATCCTGAAAATGCAAAAATCACTCCAATAATATTTTCCTGGTCTTCCGCTGTCGCCAGGCTCTCCTCATAGTAGTCTTCTGCTTCGTCAATAAGTTCCATACGGGAATTTTCTTCATCCTCATTCTTTGCAATCTCATACTTGATTTCACCAAGCATGCTCGTCATTCTAACAATACCCTGTTTATCACCATTATTGTGGGATATTTCCAGATTTATCTGATAATGCTCGCTGGCTTTTTCTATTTCTCCGAGTTTTTTATAACAATCACCTAAACCTCCATTAGCAATACCGATCCCTTTCTGGTCGTTTATTTCAGGTCTGCTGTTGATTTCGATAGCATCCGTGAAATATGGTAACGCCTCTTCAGCTAGATTTAGGTTGTGTAACAATACAAAACCAAGATTGTTAAGCGCTTCAGATCGTACTTTTAACAATTCGATCCTTTCGGGGTCACTGAGTGTTTTTTCTTCTAATTGGTCAGCTGATTTAACCAACAACTTCATATGTTCATCTCTGCTCTTTTCGGGTTCATCTTTCCTGGATATTCCAGCTGCTATATTGTAAAATTTTCCGCGTATTTTTTGCGTCATGGTTGCTTTGGAACTATTTACCACTTTTTCTGCTATGTTTGCCGCCTCAGACCAGTTCGCATTGCGATAATTATTGAGAGAATCCAATAATCTGATTTCCACTTCTATTGATTCAAATTGACCCTTTTTTAATCTTTTAAATATATTCTTAGCTTCAGTAATCAATATCGCGACATCATCAAATTTGGCTTGTTCGTCAAGTAAACATTTTGAGTAGGATAAATAAAGATTAATCAATTTCTCATCTTTATCCTTAAGATTACTATCCTTGGTAAATTCCAGCGCATTCTCAAAATACCCGGACGCTACATTGAAAAGGCCTCTTTTATAAGATCTTTCAGCTGCTAATTGATTATATAGAATCGCATCTTCAGGATAAACATCAGGTATTGCTTTTGTGTGGGATGCTAAGGATAAGATATCCCTGTATGGTATCTGGTTAGGTAGTAGTTTATTTTCCTCAATTTCACCGCGTTTTATCTCTACAAAGCGCTTATGGTATTCCCTCACCATTTGAGTTATTGTACTACTCTGGTCTGAAGTATACCCTAAATTCCGGAATATCCCCACCATACGTTTCTCAATAAATTCATAAACATCATCTTCAGTAGACACATCCTTGACAATGTTTCGATCCTCAGCTCCTTTTACTAATTCCAGGAATTCTAGCATGTCCAACTTGTATATTTCAGAAATTATAGAGGCCTTAAAAGATTTTCCCATAATGGCGGCACACTGCAGTATACCAATTAACTTCGGGTCTAATCCGGAAAGTTCCTCTTCTACCATGCGCATAAAATCATTGGGTGGTGGTAATTCTTTAAGATTAGCGTTCTTATCCAAAATAAAACTGTCACCAAATGCTTTAATCATTTCCTTTTCGATGGCGGTTTCAATTGCCTGAAGGCAATGAAGTGGTCGTTGGATACCATGTTCGGAAAGATACTTTTTAAACGCCAGTTTTGTTCTATAATCAAATTTGAGATTATCCAAAACACCATCGATGACTTCCTCGTTTTCAAGAATTTCAGGCGTGATGGTATTATTGATTTTGATTACCTTAGCTACCTCTAATTCTTTGAGGTATTTTTTAACCTTATCCTCTTCATTTACTATACGACTGGTAAAAATGAAACTAACCTGGTTGTTTTCAAAATTAGTTGAAAGAATATCAAAAAGTCCCTGGAGTAACTCAAAAGTATCCTCATCCATCCACTGGGTATCATCAATAATAAAAACCACTTTTCCTTCTTTACCATCTTTCTCATTCGATAATTCTGTTAATGTCCCGGCAATGATTTTTGTCATTTCTCTGGTGTCTGTTCTTTTACCTTGTTCACTATCATCAGCATCAAGTAAGACTCCCAGTGCTCCGGCGCCGGCTACACCCAAGGCAGTTTTCAAGCCCTGACCAACCAGACTGTTCTTCATTTGTTCGGCTTTCTCGGCAGGATTAGCAAATCTCCCAATTTCCAAAAAGCTGGATAATGCCTGGGCAAATGGCTCATAGGGTACTAAATCAGCTTCATTATTGAATTCGTCACAATCACCAAAAAGTACTGTTGTCCGAAATTCCTTATCATGTTCTTTTTTGATGCTCTGCGCAATTTCTACAGCTACACGCGTCTTGCCACAGCCCATATCTGCTTCAATAAACACAACCTCAATTTCAGGATCTTCCAGGCCACCTACAGTTACAAAATCTGTTATTGACTTAAATTCATCTTTCCAGGGTTTGTTAAAAAACGCTGGCTCTCTTATTTCCTTCCTTAACCAGGCAATACCTGATTCTCCTTCTATGACCTCTTCAGTTACCGCTTTACTTTTGATAGCATCAAGTGCCTGAAAAACTTTACTGGGGAGCAAATATGAGAGCGCTGTAAACAGCAACAATGCAATTGAAGAAAAAACAGCCAACTGGAAATCCCATTTCAGAATGAAAGCGCTATACATAATTAGACCAATCAGTATCAAAATATATTCGACACCTGCTGCTTTATCGTTTGTGATAGCATTTTTTGAATATGCCCTGCCAAAAAAGAACGCCGCTATACCAGTACAAATTATGGATAGGATAAAAATACCCAGTGAATTTTGAATTCCAAGCCGCACAGTAGCAATATTAGCTAAAAACATGAAGCTCCCTAAAAAAGTCCCAAAAGTCAGCGCAGAAACTGTTTCCGGATTATTAAGGATTGAACTAATCTTATCAATTCTCGATGCACTGAGGTACACTATGAGCAATGGTAAAAGACTGATAATAAGTGTGAATATAATCAGCCAGCCAATCCCATTTAAGGACCAGATAAATTGACTGCCATTGATATTCAGCGCAGAAATTCCTTTAAATATAAACACTGCCGAGACAATGGCAAAACCAGCAGCTGCAGAGGAAAGCCAGAGTGGAGCGAAGGTCCCTTCGCTCCCGGGGTTGAGTCTGTTATAAATAAATGTTATTGGAAATCCAAGCAACAAAAATAAAATAAGGAAAAACCCGCCCCTGTTTGGCGTTTCTACAAACTCATAGGACCCCATTTGATTATCAAATTTCCCTTTATCAGGATTCCAGAACTTGTAATAGGAAGAAGCATAATAAAGATTATCTATCTGATCATTAAATACAACTTCAAAAATTCCAATACCTTTACTTGCGACTGCTTGGTTTATTCTATTCAGGATATCAGGATGCTCGTCAATTTTGTGCAACAAAGCCATCTCATCTTCATTCATTATACCTGCTAATTCATGCGTTGTAAGTGCGTAAAAGGCCGTATTATTATTAATATAATGGTGAGCTATTTCTATAATTAAATCCGAGTCATCAGAAGGTTCAGTTACCACAATTACAAATAATAAAAAGGCATATCTTGCAAAAAATGCTTTGCCTTCAATGACACCGTTAATACTTTTTTCTATAGCAACCTCAAACGGATTATCGAAATATTCGATAATATCTTCTGTACCAGTTAATAAGGAAAACAAAGGGGTATAATTGCGCAATTCTTCTAAAGCTTCATCTCTTTGAATTTTACACTCATCCAGCCCGCTAGTAACTTTAAGGCGTAGTGTTTTTGTTTCTTCAGTTAACTCAATTTTATCTAGTGCATTCTTTGCTTTAGTCAGATAAAGGATATTTTTATCAATATCTGTTACCGGGCTACTTCTAGCCCTGGAAAGCCAATAGTAAGTATCAGCGTGTTTGATATTGTCATTTATTTCCTGAATTACATTTGACTGTTCACCACAAAAAACATGCGATAAACAGTAAATAAGTAACAGGGGGATATGCTTTAAGTACATACTTTTATTGTAAATAAATACCATTGATACTCATTTTGGCGAAAACACAAGAATTGTACAATACAATATCGAATAATACTATATAGATTCAATTTCTATTATATGTTTATACATTGCCCCATTTGATACTCCTTTTTATTTGTAGGATAACCGGTTGGCACTTCTGGTACTATGGAAGCTGATAAGAACTATTCAGCTACATAATATTACATTATAAAAGCCTTAAATGTCTATAAACAAAACAATTCGTCAGATTTTGTTTTAACAAGTTTTTTTTCATTCCTTATGTTTTATGTTAGATAGTTAATTTGGAGTATATGAAAAATCATTACTTGCATTACTTGCTTACATACTATTATTTGTATTTGGATCAGTTGCATTATGGATTAGCAGGATAAATAATGAAAGGAACCCGTATAATGAATAAATATATTGCAGAATGTTTTGGTACATTTTGGTTAGTGTTAGGTGGTTGTGGTAGTGCTGTTCTTGCAGCAGGATTTCCCGAAGTTGGTATTGGTCTTCTTGGTGTGTCCTTGGCATTTGGTTTAACTGTGTTGACAATGGCTTATGCGATCGGTCATATTTCTGGTTGTCATTTAAATCCAGCAGTATCGATTGGTCTATACGCTGGCGGTCGTTTCCCTGCGAGTGAATTACTACCTTATATCATCGCCCAAGTTGT
>Ga0187827_10007675_pt1 | contig 11912 bp, 10 predicted proteins | sample ETNtaG_39_FD_167969 | JGI IMG/M metagenome (GOLD analysis project Ga0187827, IMG submission 167969) | Marine microbial and viral communities from oxygen minimum zone, Eastern Pacific Ocean - ETNP2014_SV_150_PacBio MetaG (Illumina Assembly) | ecosystem: Environmental > Aquatic > Marine > Hypoxic... | reverse complement strand
CATCTCAAGAATACTTGATGCGTCTACTCTAAAAGGTATCGACAGGCGGTTTGCGTTTAATTTGGCCAAGGGCTCAGTCCGTTATTGCCTGAGGTCAGACTATCTTATATCCCTTCTTTCGTCACGCAAGATAGGTAAGATAGATCCTGTTGTGTTGAATATACTGAGGATGGGAATATACCAGGTCCAGTCAATGGACAGCGTTCCTGCTTATTCGGCTGTGGACGAAAGTGTTAGGCTTGCCAGAAGTGCAATCAAAGCTGCTTCAGGATTTGTAAATGCAGTTATGAGAAAGATTGTTCGGATAAAGGATCTTACAGCATATATTGAAACAGGGCTAAAAAAACAGGGCCGGTCTGACGAGGATTTAATATCCATCCTGTATTCATTTCCATTATGGATAGTAAAATACTGGATAAAATATTTTGGCATTGAAAAGACTACTAGAATTTGTTCATCACTCAATAAGATACCTGTCTTTTATGTAAGGTCTAATGGAAAGCGTTATTTGGAAAAAAAGAAAAGACCGCTACTGTCTGAAGGCGGTACTTATAATGACATAGTTCGAAATCTAAAGACAATTGAAGCATTGCCCGTAGGATTAAGAACTGGGGATATTTATAGTCTTGAACTAGGCTTCAGCTGTATTATGAGGTCTGTGACAGAGAAAGTACTGGGAAAAGACGAGTCTGTCTTTAAAGAAGCAGCCAGCCTTTCGTCTGCTAAGGGTCTGGAGGTGGAGCAGCTTTACCGTGACGGCATAATAACAATACAGGACCTTTCATCCCAGATAGGTATAAAATATTTCCTGGCACCCAGGCGGGACGAGAAGATACTGGACTGCTGTGCTGCTCCTGGTGGAAAGACTTCATTTTCTGCCCAGATTATGGAAAATACAGGCCACATTGTGGCAGTGGATAAAAGCAGTGAGAAAATAATACTTCTAGAGAAAAATTTGGAAAGACTTGGAGTAACAAATACGGATACCTATATATCAGATGCTTCACTGCAGGGATTTTTGGAAGGAAGGGGAGACAATTTCGAAGGGTATTTTGACAGGGTAATAGTTGATGCTCCCTGTACGGCCTTGGGGACCATTGCCAAGAACCCAGAAGTAAAATACAACAGGAATCCTGATGATGCAAAAAGGCTTTCAGAGCTTTCTGGTAAAATTCTGTCAGCATGTCATCCTTACATTAGATCGGGCGGAAAGATAATGTTTTATACATGTACCATATCACCGGTAGAAAACGGTCAGGCAGTAAGGAATTTTATAAGGAGCATGGACGGCAAATACAGTATAGCTTCATCCGGAGGGGTAGATATGGAACTAGAGATAATGCCGTATTACCTTAGCAGTGAAGGCGGATATGTATGTGTGCTGGAAAAGAAGAAGTGATTAGATCACCTTTTTTATTTTATTAGCTTTGAGGCAGCTGGCACATATTTTGACATTCTTTATCTTGCCGTTTATTCTAACTCTTGCTTTTTGAAGATTTGGCTTGAACACCCTTTTTGTCTTCTTATGTGAGTGGCTCACATTGTTTCCAAAAGTGGTTTTTTTCCCACAGATATCACACATCCTAGACATTTCTCTCAACTCTTTCTCTATGTCTTATACATTCTGTCCCAGCAAACGGGAAAGAAAATATTATTATAATTAAAACTTCGGAGAAATATTATCACTTTATCCTATTATTTTCAAGAAATGTCACATTTTAAAATATCGGTATCTGAATTTGCTTTAACAATAAAAAGGGAAACTATTAAATGCAGATAGAGTCAATTATAATGAGAATTAAAAATTGTCTGATACAATATTAAAACTGTTTGATATGTTAATTATTTTAAGTTTGACTGGTCAAATATGGCGAATTCTATAGATAAGGAGTTATTGGAAAAGATAACCGATACAGTAATTGATAAATTCCAGGAAAATGAAGCGCAGATAAATGATATGAACGTATTTCCCGTACCTGACGGAGATACGGGGACCAATATGCTTCTTACCCTAAAGTCCATTAAAGATGAGATACTGAAAACTAAGAATCCCACCATAAAAACTGTTTTGAAGAGTGCCTCTATTGGAGCCTTGATGGGTGCCAGGGGAAATTCAGGCGTGATACTGTCACAGATCCTGAGGGGGTTCTTTGACATCATTATAGAGGGAAATGAGTTTGACTTGGATGTAATAAAGGAAGCTTGTAAGTCATCCAGGGACGTAGCTTACGATTCAGTGCAGAACCCTACAGAAGGGACTATGCTCACGACCATTAAAGATATATATAGCCATGTAGAAGGGGTCTATGATGGTAGTAAAGATATAAAACTTCAAGAATTTTTAGACAATATAATAGCAGAGGCTGAAAGATCTGTGGAAAGGACCACTTCCCTCCTCCCTGTACTAAAACAGGCTAATGTGGTGGATGCAGGAGCCCAGGGTGTTCTGAAAATGCTAATCGGGATAAGATCTGCGTTCTCGGAGGTAGATAAGGTCAACGGAAAGTTGAAAAAGAAGCTAAAGAAGGGTAGCGGTACGGTGAAAATTTCTGAAGACACCGTTTCTAGAAGTGACGGGATGGTAAAAAGTATGGATAAAAAAACTGGTAAAAGGAAAAAGACAAAAAATGTAGACCTGGAAGAAGTGAAGTTGATATCCGAGATAAAATATACTTATTGTACAGAGCTTATACTAAAGGGTAGCTGTATAAAACTGGAAAGGCTCAGGAATAAGATAGAAAGCTATGGGGACAGTGCTCTTATAGTAGGAAATGATAAACTAGTCAAGATACATGTACATACAAATACCCCCCATAAAGTGCTCAACAGATCAATTAGGGAAGGTACTCTACATGAAATAAAGATAAACAATATGCAGGATCAGAGGATGGAATTACTTGGAGTAGAGAAAGTATTAGAAACAGTGCCGAAGAAAGAGAGAAAGAGAACTCTCATAGTGGTGGCAAACGGCAGTGGTCTAGCTGATATATACAAAAGTCTGGGTGTGGACGTGATAGTAGGTGGGGGCCAGAGCATGAATCCATCCACATATGATATCATAAAAGCAGTAAATAATACCGATTCCGATGATATTCTAATCTTTCCTAACAATAAGAATATATTACTTACCGCCAATCAGGCTAAAAAACTCTTGAAGAAAAAGAAAGTTACTGTGGTTCCAACTAGGACTATTATAGAAGGTATCTTGGCTGTATTAGCACATAATCCTAGTGCCGACTTAGAAGAGAATGTTTCTAATATGGAGAAATCCATAATAAATAGTAAGAGTGGGGAAATAACACAGGCGGTAAGAGACGCAAAGCTTCACGTGGGAGAGATAAAAAAAGGTGCTTTCATAGGGTTGTTTAACGGCGATGTAAGGGTAGTTTCAGATAACATAATCGATGCCACCATTGGCCTTATAAGGGATATGATAGAAAGACATGAAGAAATCATAACCTTTTATACTGGAAAAGATGCCAATAGCAAGATTATCAATGAACTGAAAGAAAAGATGGCTCTACTTTTCCCGAAAGTAGATATAGAGATACATAAAGGTGGTCAACCTCTCTATCCCTTTATTTTTTCAATAGAATAACAGCAGAACGGTGATAACAAATTAGGATTATCTCAGGAAAATTTAAGGGTCGGAAGCTAAAGACCCCTTCAGGCAATACTATCAGGCCAACCATGGACAGGGTAAAGGAGAGCGTATTCAATGTTATAAGTGGCAGGGCCTGGGGCTCCAGCGTGCTGGACTTGTTTGCGGGTACAGGCTCCCTAGGCTTGGAGTGCCTTAGCAGGGGTTCGGACTTGGTCTATTTTGTAGATAATAATATTCAATCAATAGAGCTAATAAAGCATAATACTGAAAGTCTCATTTCAAATGTAGTTAGGACAATCGGTTTTGAAGTCATACAAAAGGACGTACTGGAATATTTGAGGTTTTGCAATGACCGAAAGTGGGATATAATCTTTCTAGATCCGCCTTATAAGATTGATGCGACAGAGATGAAAGAGATCTTTGAAATTATTGCAGAAAAGAAGATAGTCGGAAAAGATTCCATACTAATCTATGAGTTCTTTTTTAAAAGGGAAATAGGGTGGGAGACCGGCAGATTCAGGTTGGTAAAAGAGTTATTTTTTGGAGATAAGAAAGTAATATATCTGCAGCTCAAGGAGTAATAGGGCAGCAGCAAGGAATTTATTTATGGAAAAGACAGCAGTGTGTCCGGGGACTTACGACCCCCTGACTGAAGGCCACAGAGATATAATAATTAGGTCTTCTAAAGTTTTTAAAAAGGTTATAGTAGCTATTTCGAAAAATACCATGAAAAAGCCGTTGTACAGTATTGGGAAAAGAATGGATTTTGCTAGGAGGTCGCTGGCTGGTATTAAGAATATTGATATACTACCATTTGAGGGACTACTGGCGGACCTTGTGATAAAAGTTGGTGCTGAAGTAATAGTAAAAGGTCTAAGAGCCATATCTGATTTTGAAAGCGAGTTCCAGATGTCCCAAATAAATAAGAAACTCAGACCAAATATTGAGACCTTGTTTCTGGTCACAAATCCAAGGTTTGCTTACCTGAGTGCAAGTGCTATAAAAGAAGTAGCAGGTTTTGGCGGATGTATAACCGGTTTGGTGCCGGAAGAGATCGAAAAAGATATCGTGGATAGTTTTAAAAACGGTGTTTTCGAATAAAACTTTATGTAACTGTAGTTGGAAAGAGGGGATGATGGACACATTAGAGATCATTGACCGGATAGTAAAATTGCTAGATGGATGCAAAAAGATACCCTTTTCTGGGAATATTGTGATTAACGGGGAGGAGATATATGATCTTATAGAGGAACTGCAAAATATGATGCCGAAAGAGTTCAAGCAGTCTCGCTGGATAGTTATGGAAAGGAAGAATATGCTTGAGGAGACTAAGAAACAGGCAAAAAAGATTTTAGACAGCGCACAGGAGAAAGCTGATGTCCTGGTAGGAGAGACTGAGATAATGAAAAGGTCTTCTAGGAGGTCGGAAGAGATGATGTCTACCATAGAGACAAGGGCCAGGACTATTAGACGAGAAACAGATGATTTTGCTGATGAGAAGCTGGCCGAGCTGGAAGCTGTTTTGCATAAACTGCTTAACTCTATTGAAAAAGGGAGACAACAGTTTAAAAATACTCTTTCATCCGGAAAATGAATACAAAAATTCCGGTTTTAATATTGTTTTTTTTATGATATATTACTTGAGTTTTACATAGTAGCCAGTCCGAAAACTGGCCCATTACTCCCATTATCACAGGTTTGTAATAAATTACAGGAAGGAAAAAGAAAGTGGCTGTTCCAAAGAGAAAAACATCTAGGACAAATAGGGATAAAAGACGTACCCATGATGGCATTAAATTAATAAATGTAGTCGAATGTCCTCGCTGCCATAGTAAAAAAATAGCTCACCATGTATGTAGTGAATGCGGCTATTATAAAAATAGTGAAATAATATCTCAGAAAAAAGAAGAAAAAAAGCAAGAAAAAGCTTCTCAGAGAAAAAGTCCAGAGAAAGAAGAAGCAAAGAAATAAAAGACTACAGACTTATTAACAGAGGGTTTAGTTTTGAGTTTTAAACATTTTTTCTGTCCTGATTCCGTGGCAGTTATAGGGGTTGCCAGGGAAAAAGGAAAAGTAGGACGTACAATTTTTGATAATATTATCGGTTCTGATTTCAAAGGAAAAATATTCCCTGTCAATCCAAAAGCTAAAGAGATAAACGGTTATAAATGCTATCCTTCCGTACTTGAAATATCACATGATGTCCAGCTGGCAGTGATAGTTATACCAGCACAACATATCTCTAGAATTCTTGAAGAGTGTTCGGATAAAGGTATAAAGTTTGCCATAATTATATCTGCTGGATTTAAAGAAATCGGTGTAAAAGGTTCAAAAAGGGAAAAAAGGCTTATCGAGAAGGCTGGGGAATACGGTATACGGATACTGGGCCCCAACTGTTTGGGGATGATAGACACAAATTGTCCCATAAATGCTTCGTTTTCAGCTCACAACCCGTTAAAAGGTAAAATTAGCTTTATATCACAGTCAGGGGCAATACTTACTTCAGTGCTGGATTGGGCTAGGACTTCGAAGATCGGTTTTTCCAAAGTGGTGTCACTGGGAAACAAGGCAGATATATCTGAAAATGACCTTTTCGAATCATGGAGTAAAGATCCTAACACAGATGTAATTACTGCCTATATAGAAGGTGTGGTCAACGGAAGGGATTTTATACGGATATCTTCAAAAGCATCAAAGAAAAAACCTATCATCATTATAAAATCAGGAAATACTGATGCTGGTGCCAGAGCAGTTTCATCCCATACCGGAACTCTTGCTGGATCCAGCAAGGCTTATGATGCAGCCTTCAAACAGGCAGGCATTATCAGGGCTGGTTCTATAGGAGAGCTTTTTGACTTTGGAAGGGCCTTTTCATACCAGCCTCTTCCAAAAGGTAAAAGAGTGGCCATTATCACAAATGCCGGTGGACCAGGTATTATGGCTACAGATGCCTGTGAGAATAACGGCATTAAGCTTTCATCTTTTGAGAACGAGACGATTGAAAAACTGAGAGGGACCCTTCCTGAGACAGCCAATATATATAATCCTGTTGATGTACTGGGAGACGCACTTGCAGACAGGTATCAGAATACTATGAAGATAGTAAGCCAAGACAAGAATGTGGACGCTATAATAGTGATCCTGACCCCTCAAGGCATGACTGAAGATTTGGGCACAGCAAAGGCAATAGTAGATGTCATGGAAAAGTCTTCAAGGAAGATCCCGCTAGTGACTAGCTTTATGGGTGGCGATGAAGTAATGAAAGGTATTAATTATCTTGCCATAAAGAAGATCCCCAATTTTGACATACCGGAATCCGGAGTAAAGACCCTTAAAGTCATGATGGACCAGTATGATTGGAAGAACAAAAAACCCCAGTCAATACCTAAATATAATGTCGATGATGAAAGGGTGAAATCAGTGCTTTATTCCTGTAAACTGGAAGGCAGGCTGGAGCTGGGAGAGTTAGAAGCTAGAAAGATCCTGAAAGCATACAGGATACCGCTTTCAAAAGCTGAACTAGCCAGGGATATCGAACAGGCAAAAAGAATAGCTTCGGAGATGGGTTATCCGGTGGTGCTCAAAATAGTATCCCCAAATATTTTGCATAAAACAGATGTCGGTGGTATAAAAGTAGGTGTAGGAGATGAGAAAAAGCTGGAAGAAAGCTATGATGATATACTATTCAGTGTAAAGAGGTATATGCCCCAAGCTAATATTTCAGGTATACTGGTACAGGAGATGGTGTTGGAAAAGAAAGAAACCATCATTGGAATTAGTGAAGACCCGCAATTTGGTCCCATGATAATGTTCGGGTTGGGGGGTATTTATGTAGAAGTGCTAAAAGATGTATCTTTTAGGATTGCTCCAATCGGTAAAAGGATGGCCAGGGAGATGATATCAGAGATTAAAACCATCCAGCTGTTAAGGGGGGCTAGGGGCGAGAAGGCTTCCGATATTGACAGTATTACAGATGTCCTTCTCCGGGTATCACAGCTGGTCACGGATTTTCCGGAGATAGTAGAGATGGATATTAATCCTTTATTTGTTAAAAAACAGGGGAAAGGCTCCATTGTAGGAGATGCAAGAATAAGAATAGGAGGTTAAGCAATGATTCCATTATACTTCATATCAAACCAGCCGTTTTCAGGAAAAAGTTCTATGTGCGTCGGCATAGGTAAGATTTTTGCAGAAAATGGGCTAAAAGTTGGATATATGAAACCAGTGGGGACACTTCCTACCAAAGTAGGAGAGGTCACTACCGATGAGGATGTACAGTATATCTCCAATATTTTTGAATCAAAAGATAAGCTAGAGGACATGTGTCCGGTGGTGCTAACACAGCAGCATGATAGGAAAGGCCTCAAGGAAGATGAATTCTCAAAAGACTTTATAGAAGATATTGCAAAATCATATAAAACCATAAAAAAGGGCAAGGATATTGTAGTACTCGAAGGAGCTAAAAGCCTGGAAGACGGCTATTACCTAGGTATATCAGCATTAAAGATATGCCAGAAGCTGAAAGCAAGGACTATCATGATCTTTAGGTATGGTGCTGAGATGGTGGACGAGATATTGTTTGCCAAAGATATCCTAGGAGATTGTTTTGGTGGAATAATCATAAACTGGGTACCAAGGTCACAGATGGAGTACCTGAAAGAACTGGTACTGCCATATCTTAAGAAAAAAGGCATAGAATTATACGGATATGTGGTGTCAGATAAAATACTTTCATCAGTAAGCGTAAAGGAGATGGCCGACCTTCTAGGCGGACAGATAATTTGTGCAGAAGAAAAAGCTGATGAACTGGTGGAGACCTTTATGGTCGGTGCCATGGGTCAGGAACAAGCTCTTAAATTCTTTAGGAGAAAAGCAAATAAAGCGGTCATAACTGGCGGAGACAGGGCGGATGTTCAGCTGGCAGCATTGGAGACACAGACTAGATGCCTTATCCTTACAGGTAATTTCCAGCCTTCTACCGTAGTGCTTGGCAGGGCCGAAGAGCTTGGAGTAACCATAGTATTGGTAAATTACGACACTCTTACTGCTGTTGAAAAGGCAGGAGAGATAATCGGACATGTTAGGTTCCACGAGGTCAAGAAAATTAATAAGATAGTAGAAGTCGTCCGGGAGTATATCGATACGGAAAAGATCATGGAATTGTCAAAAAGATAGAAGCCTCAGCTGAGAGTATAAGTGAATAAAAAAAATAACGATACTTCAATAGTAGTAGACACAATGGGCGGAGACTTTGCTCCGGACGAGATAATAAAAGGTAGTATAGAGGCTTACAAAAGCTTTGCTTCAAATATAACCCTGGTAGGAGACCGTAAGAAGTTAAATTTATGTGCTATAGACAATAATCTTGATATTTCACCATTTACCATAGAGGAAAGTAAAAGTGAAGTTGGGATGGGTGAATCACCATCTCAAGTGCTGATAGATAAAAAAGATTCATCCATATATATAGGCTCTAGGCTGGTAGCCGAAGGCATGGGAGGAGCATTTCTTTCTGCTGGCAACACAGGGGCTGCCATGGCTTGTTCGCTTTTTAATATTAAAAGGATAAAGGGAGTATCAAGACCTGCAATTGCTGTAGTTATACCGCTTACCCATTCAAGATTTGTTCTTATAGACGGGGGCGCCAATGCGGACTGCAAGCCGCAATACCTAGCCCAGTTTGCAATAATGGGGAAAGTCTATGCCGAAAATATCTTGGGCATACAAGACCCCAGAGTTGCCCTTGTAAATATTGGGGAAGAAGAAAAAAAGGGAAGTGGATCTGCTATCCAGAGCCACAGGCTATTAAAAAACCTGAAAAAAATAAAATTTATCGGCAATATAGAAGGCAGGGAAATGTTTACCGGAGGGGCAGATGTTATTGTTACTGACGGCTTTACCGGAAATGTCATACTTAAGGTATTTGAAGGACTAGCAAATATGTTCTTTGGTCAGATCAAGGGAGTACTTACATCATCAACAATATCCAAACTAGCGGCACTCGTCCTTAAAAAACCGATTCGGATCATGAAGGATAAGTTTGACTATGAGACTTATGGGGGAGCACTGCTTCTGGGACTTAATGCTCCTGTGATAATATCGCACGGAAGTTCCAGAGCAAAAGCGGTAAAAAATGCCATCAGAGTAGCCGGAGAGAGTCTCAAAACAGATCTGGTTGAAAAGATAAAAAAAGAACTGGACCTAGAATAAAACTTTTATTAAAAAAATTGTCAAAAGTAATGAAATTATATTTTTATTCACTATAATAATAAGGAAACCAAAACAATAAAGGAGAAAAATATGGAAAATTTTGATAAACTGAAGAAAATACTTGTGGATGTTCTTGGTGTTGAAAAAGATAATATAGAGCTGAAAAGTAAATTTGTTGAAGACCTTGGTGCGGACTCGCTGGACCTGGTAGAACTTATTATGGCTTTTGAAGATAAATTTGGAATAGAGATCAGCGATGAAGAAGCAGAGAAGATGGTCACAGTTAAGGATGTTCTTGATTATATAGCTTCAAAGTAAAGCCAGGGTAGTGTTATGCCGGATAAAAAAATTCCTTGGTATTATTTAATTTCTTAAATCAATTTGTAAACTAGCTTTATAGGCGGCGAAATAGTAGTAGATGGATAATGAAGGTGTCTTAAGAAAAGGGGTAAGAAACTGGCTGAGTGAACTAGAGATAGAGCCTGAAAACCTCAAAGTATATATACAAGCCCTTACACATAGATCCTTTGCCCACCAGATAAATGTACAGTCTAGAGGTAATGAACGGCTCGAGTTCCTGGGGGATAGCGTACTGTCACTTGTCATCACCGTATATCTTTTTAATAATTATAGCCATTATGCTGAGGGTAAGCTTACCGAGCTAAGAGCCATACTGATTAATAAAAAGACCCTGTCCAAGATAGCAGCAAGCATAAAAATTGATGAGCAGGTTCTATTAAGTGATAATGAAGAGGCATGCAGTGGCAGGGTAAAGAATTCCATACTTGCTGATGCCGTAGAAGCTTTTATCGGTGCGGTATACATAGATAAGGGAATAAAGTTTACCACATCTTGGATAATAAAGAGATATGAAGAACGGATAGACAGCATGATTAAGACGCCCCAGATATCTGATTATAAGACATATCTTCAGGAGGCTGTCCAGGCAGATTATTCCCAGCTGGTAAAATACAAGGTTCTCAAGTCTGAAGGACAGCCTCCTGAAGAAGTATTCTATTCAGCTGCTATTCTTGACGGGCGCAAAATAGGTAAGGGGAAAGGTAGTAGTAAAAAAGAATCTGAGCAGCTGGCCGCCAAAAACTCATTAACATCACTGTATAGCCTTGATCTTTAATTATAACCATTTCGGAGAATTTAGAAATTGTACCTCAAAAACATAACACTCAGGGGATTTAAATCTTTTGGAAATATGAGCAGCCTTGATTTTGATTCTGGTATAAGCGTGATTGTAGGTCCAAACGGTAGCGGTAAAAGCAATGTGGCAGATGCTATTTCATGGGTCCTAGGGGAACAAAGTCCAAAGTCCCTGAGAGGGACTTCCATGGGTGATGTTATATTTAGGAGTAAAAAACAGGAAATGGGTATAGCCGAAGTATCGCTTCTATTTGACAACAGTGACAGGCTTTTTGATGTAGAGTTTAGGGATGTAAAAATAACTAGGAGGGTCTACTCAGAGGGTAGAAGTGACTATTTTATAAACTCTTCCCCGTGCAGGCTTATGGACATATTGGAACTTATAGCAGATTCAGGTATTGGGAAAGGGCTTCATATAATAATTAACCAGGGACAGATAAATGAAGTTGCACTTTTAAAACCTGTCGAAAGAAAACTCATAATAGACGAAGTCCTTGGAATATCCAAGCATAAAAATAGGAGGAAGAAATCCATATCAAAGCTGGCTAAGGTCAAAGACGATATCGGACGTCTGGATGACCTTTTGGATGAGATAAAGAGAACAATGGACCCGCTGGAAGTAGAGGTAAAAAAGGCACGTGAATATGCCGAAGTAGCAAATGAGATCAAAAAAGAGGAAATATCTTTGTTCCTGGCCAATCTGGCCCTTTTGAATGATTCATGGGAAAAACTTGAGCAGGACTACGGGAAGTTAAAAGAAAAAATAAAAGAGACTAGTGACAATATACTGGAGATAGAAAAGGGGAAAGGCACACGTATAGGTAGCATTGGCATCAACCAGTCTAGATATGAACGCTGGAGAACAAAAGTAGAGTCCTTCGATAGCGGAGTTAACAGGTTGTATAATAATATTGCTCTGATAGAAAGCAAAAAAAATGTCTTT
>Ga0187827_10007674_pt1 | contig 11912 bp, 13 predicted proteins | sample ETNtaG_39_FD_167969 | JGI IMG/M metagenome (GOLD analysis project Ga0187827, IMG submission 167969) | Marine microbial and viral communities from oxygen minimum zone, Eastern Pacific Ocean - ETNP2014_SV_150_PacBio MetaG (Illumina Assembly) | ecosystem: Environmental > Aquatic > Marine > Hypoxic... | reverse complement strand
AACCTCGATATCGATAAAGAGCGGAAACTCTCCGACATGAAACTTGCTAGGATATTCTGCCTCGGGCATAAATGCTTCAACCCATTCAAGAACTCTACGTAGATGTTTGAATCCTGCCAACCGCAATTTACCCCCTTAATGTCCTTAGAAAGATTAAAACTTCCTCTTAAACTATTTATACTAATTATTGGCAGATCAAAGTCTTTCCATACCAAAATCTCAAACTTATTTAATAGCTTGAAATCTTTAATAATATATTTTTGATCGTAACCAGTGTTAAAAGAAAGTAGCCGATTCTCCTTTTTTGATAATATAGTTCTGATATTTACAATTTTTCGCATGTACCAGGCTAAATATTTGACTCTTTTTTTAAGCTTTTGCCCACTACCAACTATATTTATCTTATCATCATAAAAATTATAGACTTCCTCAGATAACTCATATTTCTTAGAGACAATGGGAGATAACAGGCTATAAACAGTATATTTTTTAAATATGATCTTATTGCTTAAAGGATCTTGATTTGGTTTTTGATAACACAAAAGGTCTGGCTTAGCTCTTTCTATTGCAGCCGATAATATCAATATCCGGCTAGTAACAGAATCTACCATCATTTTAAATTTATCAAAATGATAATAAGCAAGCTTAAGGCCTGATTCCTTAAGATGAGAAAATTTATTCTGAAGCTGATCATCTATTGCTTTAATAAAAGATCTGACTAAATCAAAATTGGCTAGACCCATTTCATTAAGCTGTTCTGAACTAATCAAATCTTCCGGGTAGATGATATCAAAACTGCTATCCTTAAATTCAGCTACAGCCTCAGGAGTCAAAAGAAGAAGCGACACCTCTGTCTTCTCTTTGTCATTAAGCTCCTTTAGCCCCGAATAAACCTGTTCAACCAAATAAAGTTTTTTCACCTACACATCCGCGATTTTAGTCACCTGACTAACAAAGGCTGAGGCCATAAAATGACCCCGCCAATCAAGAGGATCTTCTGATAAAAGGCTTAGCTTATCACAGGCCTCCTTATCCTCTGTATAAAAATCAGATGGCACAACATGAAAATGGTAAAAATAATTATTCTCTAAAGAAAAACCAAACTTCTCAAATAATTTATTGATAGTTAAGGGATTATGAAATTTTCTAACTATCCCGTCTGACTCCTCTGAAAATCCTGGTTTATACTCCTGGCCCGCAGAAAGAGAAAATTTGCTACGCAAAAACTTATCTAGCTGAAGTTTAAGATCTGGGTCAAAATCTATACCCTCAAACAATCTATTCGTAAAAAAATCATAACTATAGCTATTAAAACTGAACATGGACAATAGGCTATTGCGAAACTCTAAAGCTGCTGTTGCCCCTATCGATAACTTACGGTTAATATTTTCTAAGGCCACTTTTTCATCTTCAAGATGCATAAAGACCCCGGAGGCAGTAGCAAAATCGAATTCACCTTCAGGTAAAGTCTGAGCCTGTTCTATATCTCCAACCGTAATAGTTTCAGGATCACAACCATTCTCTGTAAGTATCTGTTTGCCTCTTTCGATCATCTTGGCTGAGAAATCGATACCCCAAGCAGCACAACCTATATTTTGAATAGTCTTAACCATAGGCACGCAGGGCCCACAGCCTATGAATAAGGCATTTCGAGGGTCACACCTTCTAGCTATATCGAGAATAATCTTTAGTCGCTTCTGATTGCCGGGATATCCCTTAAAATTCGGGTCATAACTCTGGACCCAGCGCTCGACCTTTTCATCATACATCTTTATACACTTTTCTTTGCTCATATCAATATTCATCCTGATAGGCCTTAAAGTCATCTACAAATATCTTTAAGAGTTCACTTATTCTTTCCTGAGATATCTGAGGCATAGTCAAAGGAGATTCCTTATGTAGATTAGTATCAGGATTAAAGCCTTTAATATAACCTTTCTTTAAGGATATCTCATAAAGCTCGGTTCCCACAAAAGGGGTAAAGAAAAATGCAGCAATGGCCGGAGGATTAAGCTGTCTATTAAATTCTATGGTCTGCTGGATATCTTCTTCGGTCTCATCTGGTAAACCTAACATATAATTTGCTGTTACTCTAAATTTATATTTTCTGGCAATTCCAAAGGCCTCGATCAAGCGCTCCTTAGAGACATATTTATTAATTATCTGCTTTCTAACCCTATCACTACCACTTTCTACTCCTACTGAGGCATTAACGCAGCCAGCCTCTTTAAGCAGCCTTATATTCTCTTCATTAAGAGTCTCACCTCCAGTTTGGATTAAAAAGGGTAGATCTATTCTAGTCTTATACAGCGTCAGTAACTCTTTTAAGATCTCCTTATCCATACCAAAAAGAAAATCAGTATCACCAAAATGGATCAGGTTAAGATCATATTTTTTTCTTTTAGCATCTATCTCATCAATCATATTTAAAGGACTCTTAAATCTATGGTATTTGCCTAGATCTTTTTGCATGTTGCGTAGCTGAGGAGCAACGCAAAATGAGCAGACCTTTTGACAACCTCGGCTGAACTCAAAGGTTCCATTTCTATATATCTTTCCCCTAAAAGCCCTAAAAAAGTGTCTAGGATCAAATAGATCCCAATCTTGATCAGGGGCCTTATTCATATCTATTAAGGGCCTTAAAGAATTTTTTATTATCTGTTGATCTTTTTTAATCCAGAGATTTGCAATATCATCTAAGCTGCTGTCGCTAGACACAGCATTAGCTACATCTACTATAGCCCCTTCTCCCTCTCCTAGGCAGATCATATCGATCTCATCAACTCCGATAAGCACGTCCGGGGCAATGCTGGCCATAATGCCGCCCGCTAAAACCGGGGCCTTAGTATATTTCTTAACAGCTTTAAGCAGCCTTTTTGTATTAGAAAAATTGCGCTCTAAGACCGTAATGGCTATTAGGTCAGGCTCAAAATCTCCTAAACTGTCTTTAACTATCTCATCTATAGGCCTGGTATCAAGCTTTCCTTATATAATCCTTGATATTAGCCTTTTTAACCGTCTCTTTCTTTTCTGAATACTCGATATCAGTCTTAAACTGATCGCCAATAAAGGTATTATCAAATAGCTTTACCTGATGGCCTGCTCCTTTTAAGGCTGAAGATAGTATAGCTCCAGCTAAAGGTATTCTTAAGACTGAATCACGATTAGGATAAATAAATAAGACTTTTATCGGTTTCATGCTAGATTCTTTTCCGCTTGTTTTAGATCATCAAGATGATGAATATTGGTGCAGTCATCCATCATAGTAGCTACCTTAACAAATGTTCTCTCTCTTAAAAGCTTGGCCTTCATAATTTTTAATGAACCATTAGTAGACCCCGCCCCATCTACTGTTAAAAGTTCGTCGTATTTTTTCTCAAGCAGATAAGTTAAGGCCTTATCCAGTTCAACTCTCCTATCAGGATGATCAGGCTGTATTCCAGCTACAATATCTATATTAGGATTGTCTAATGAGTTTAAGGCATGATAATAGACTTCAACGATAGGGGCATCACCGCTAAGCTCGGCACCTCGTCTAATAACTTTAACGTCCTGGCTCTTAGCATAATCGGCAATGGCATCTGAATCAGTCGATATATATATCTCATCCACCAGCTTACTCTGCTTAACATATTCTATAGAATAATAAATCATCGGCTTAGCATTAACCTGGGCCATATTTTTATTAGCTAATCGAGATGACTCGCCTTTAGCTGGTATGATAGCAACTATCATTTTTCCTTCTCCTTTATATATTCAGTGAGCTTATTACCAATAAAGACCCTAGCCCCGATAATAGATTCTATGGTTGAGCCGGCAATATGAGGAGTAATAACCAGATTATGATTATCTCTGGCATATTTAATTAAGGGGTGATTATTTAAATCATTATCCCATTCTCCGCAAACGATATCTAACCCAGCTGCCTTGACCTTCTTAGATCTAAGACCATCTAACAAAGCTGCTTCATCGATAATCCCGCCTCTACTAGTATTGACGATCACCACACCATCTTTCATCTTAGAGATAGCGTTTCTATTAATAAGATCCTGATTATCCTTATTAAGATGAATATGGAGGCTTAAAACATCCGCGTCTTTTAAGAGGGTATCAAAATCTACTTTCTCTACACCCTCACGACTAAACTCCTTAAGATCACAAGCGATTACACGCATGCCAAAGGCCTTGCCGTATTCGGCCACCATCTTACCTAAACGACCGAAACCTAAAATACCTAAAGTCTTCTCAGCCAACTGAACACCAGTAAATTTCTGCCTACTCCATTTCCCAGATTTGGCATCATCAATTGCTGGGGCAAGGCCTCTTATACAAGCTAAGAGCAGGGCCCAGGCCATCTCAGCTGTCGCAGTAAAACTATTCAGAAGATCGTACTCTTTAGCTATATCTATAATATCTATACCTTTAGCGCAAGCTGTGTCTCTATCTATATGATCAGTACCTGTACTGGGAGTGGCTATAACCTTAAGCCTCTTGGCCTGATCCAAGATCTCATAATCTATCTTTACTGCAGCTGAAGCCAGATAAGCATCATAATCAGAAATTTTATCAAAAAGAATCTTTTGATCAGCAGGAAAATAATCTATATCGGCTATCTCTTCTAATTTTTTTAGAGCATCTGGCTTTAACTCAAGATTAAGATTGCAAAACACCTTCCAACGCAACATATCTCATTCCTCTCTAGGCAATGTCATCTTTTTCTAAAATCTTAGACTCTTCTAAATCTCTTCTAGCCTTTTTACCTATAACTAAATCTTCCTGGCCTGGCTTAAATTCTCCAGATGGCCTAAGCCAAATAATATCTTTTTCCTCAATCAACTCACCCTTCTTAACTAGTCTATTTACAGCGATACCACGACGGACTATTCTTTTTATCTTTTCTTCGGCATCGGTCGGTTCTTTCTTATACTGACCCAGTAATATTTCAATACCTCTTATACCCTCTACCATACTCTTAAACTCGCCAGGATCAGCTGAAAGGAGATGATCTCTAAAAGACTGATCTTCTTTTTTATAGGTAAAATGTTTTTCTATTACCCTTGCTCCACAACTGACTGCAACTATGCTAGCAGCTATACCTAAACTATGATCTGAGTAACCAACAGTTAGATCAAACTTATCCTGTAAATATCTTATGGATAAAAGATTTAACTCCTCAGGCTTAGCTGGATAGTTTGAGACACAATGTAAAAGCATAACCCAATCTTTAAGCGGTTTAGACTGTCCATATTCTTTTAAGGTTTCAAGAGCTGTAGCTATCACTTCTTGATCTGCTGTTCCGGTTGAAATGATTACCGGTTTTTTCTTCTGGGCTATTCTTTTAATTAAAGGCAAGAAGGTATTATCACCAGAAGCGATCTTAAAGGCCGGCACATAAGGGTCTAGGGCATCTACACTCTCTAAATCAAAGGGAGTAGATAAAAATATTAGAGATCTTTTTTTAGCTAAAGAAGCTAGCTCCCTAAACTGATCATAACTCAACTCAAACCCCTTAAGTTGCTGGAATCTCTTCTCATCCTTTTTAGTCACATACCTATCAGCCTTAAAGGTCTGAAACTTTATCGCATCTGCACCAGATTCAGCAGCTTGATCTATCATCTGCTTGGCCAATTCAAAATTACCCTCATGATTATTGCCTACCTCAGCAATGATCAATACCTTTTTTCCTAAATCTATATTGTCGATTATCATTTTCAGTTCCTTTAGCCCAATAAATTGGGCAACTACTACTTAGTGTTTACCGTAATCAAACGGAAATTCAGTTCCCATAAAGCCTGGCATAATCCTCTTAAGGTGAAAAGGGTCTGCACCTAAGGGGTTATCCCCATCTACTGCACTAGGTGAAGCGATAAATCCATTACCCTTAAGCAAATCAATAATTTCTTGGTTATAGTGGTCTAAGCCACCTTCAGGATAAGAAAAAAGATCTATCTCATGGCCCAGGTGGCTGACTAAATTTCTTTTAGATAAGACTATCTCTTGTTCAGCCTCTTCCTTGCTCACTTTAGAAAGAATGGTGTGATTTACAGTATGAGCACCTATTTCAATCAGATCATCTTTGTCCATATCCTGAATATCATTCCAGGAAAAGGTAAAATAATTCTCAGACTCTTCTTGTTCTATTATCTGAGCAAATTGATCTAATAAAGAAGATATCAACCTTTGCTTAAGATCTTCTTGCGAAGATTTGAGATAGGCCTTGATCTGAGTCAAAGTCTTTACCTTATCTTCCCGATTATTTAGATTAATAAATCCTCTATACCCTGAATTGGCCAGACAAGTAGAAAAATTATCATCCGCATCTAAGCTATCTACGATAAGTTCTAAGATGTCAGCCCAGACTATTTTTTTCTGATCAACAAAACCTGTACTGATAAATAAAGTAGCCGGAACATTATATTTTCTTAAAATGGGGTAGCCATTTAAAAATACATTCTTAAAACTATCATCAAAAGTAATCGCTACTGTCTTCTCTGGTAAAGGCTGATCTTGTCTTAATAACCTTACAAGCTCTCTAAGCGAAACGGGGTTACAGTCTTTACTAATATATCTTATCTGCCGATCAAACTCATCTTGGGCTATATGCTTACCAGAAAAATTTCTTATCCCTTGGCATTTCTGAGAAGTTACTCCATGATAGAGTAAGATAATAGCATTAGAGTAATCTATATCGGCCATTACCGCTCCTGCTTATATTGGTTAAAGTTGTCTAAGGCCAGATCTTTATTCTTAATATCCATTGCCGAAAAGTATTCTCCCTTAGGATTCATGGCTGTCGCTTCTACTGGACCCCCGGCCTGTTTAAATTTGTCAAGGAGCTCTAGAGTCATCTCAGTAACCTTTTTTGCTATTTTATATCTGAAATGATAAATCTGATCATCCTTTTCTACAGCAAGATTAGCCTGCGAAATGATGCCTCCACTATCTAATTCTGACTCAACATAATGTATAGTAATACCCAGCTTATCAAACTCTTTATTATAAAAGGCCCAGAGAGTAGAATCGAGACCGCGATAATATTGAGTTAACCCCCCATGCATATTTATCATGCCCCATTTAGGAATATCTATTATTTCAGGATAGATAATACCTGTACCAAAAACTATTATTAAGTCTGGCTCTAAAGCCTTAACCTGCTCATAAGCGGCCTTACTATTAACGCTATCTACAGATATAAGAGACTTTTTAAGGTGATCGGGATATTCTTTAGCTATCCCGCTATTAAAAAAGAGCTCCTCATGCTCATCTTCTTCTTTATCAAAAAAGGGTCCAGTAGCATAAGGCTTCTTAAGTTTCCTAGTTTCATGAACAATAGCTGCTATATCAAATTTTTCAGAAATCTTATTAACAAAATAAGTATGATGCTTTGTAGGTGTAGTAAATATTACTATCTTCATAGATATTTAACAAAAGTAAGTTGAGAGTTAATAAGCCTAAACCCTGTCTTAATGTAAAGGTTGACCGAAGGTATATTCTTAGCCTGAGTTCCCACTATCAAATCAAGCTTCCTTTTAGCATAAAATTCAACTCCTGCCTTAACCAATTCTCGCCCCAGGCCTTTACCTTTATGGGCAGGGTCTACGGCAATGAGATCTATTAATCTTTTTAGTCTTGCTGCTTAAGCCTCCACGACAAAGAACAAATCCAATCGCCTTATTCCGCTTCTGGGCAACAAAAACCTTCTGGGCCCTACCCTGACAAGAGTTGATGACCCATTGAACGCGACTTAAATTGGCCTGAGCATGGGAGATTCCAGGATCTGAATGGAATCTCGAATACCTAAAAGCCTTAGCTGCTATTCTTTTTAAATCTTTAAGATGATTTTTATCATAAGAGACTATCTTATGATCTAAACTATTCTCAGTTAAAAGCTGCTTATGCCTTCTTTGAAATGTTAAGAGGCATTCAATACTACAAAAGCCAGCGCCCTCTAAAGCATGGATAGTAGCAAGATCATCTTCTTTAACTCTAGCTATGATCTTTTCTATAGACTGCTTTTGGCAATATTCATAGAAACTGTTTAAGGCTAAGAGAGTAGAGCTAACCTTTTTCTTATAACCCTGCCTATTAAGCTTAAACTGTTGGATACGAACTATTCGCTTTCCCAATAGTTTCGATTCCCAATCCTGCTCAGAATAGATTATCGCCCCACTCTGTTTTCTCATTAATCCCTCTTATAATCTAAAACCTGTTTATACCACTCTATATATTCAGGATAACCTTTCTCAAGGGGGTATTGAGGATCATACCCTAAAAGATCTTTGGCCTTATCAATTCTTAAGGTTCCCCGAAATGGCCTAAGCTTATCCCTTTCTTTCCTTACTACTTTAACCTCAGGAAAGTATTCTTTAATTATATTAACCAGATCATTAACACTGCGATGCTGGCCATAAGTTAGATTAAAGGTCTCATTCCTTGCTTTATCAACAGTAATAATTTTAAAGAGCCCCTGGATAAAATCTTTAATATAAGTAAAATCGAGTTTTTCTTCTCCATCCCCTTCAATCTCAAGAGCATCACCTTTAATAGCGCTCTCGATAAATAAGGATGTAACCCTGCGGCTTACACAGCGTGGGCCATAGAGGGCTGAGGGGCGTACAATGGTATAGGGTATACCATAAACCTTATAGTAGGCCTCGACCATCTCTTCAGCGCAAAGCTTAAGACTCCCGTAAATACCCTTAGGACTCAAAGGCGCATCTTCAAAGACGCCATCAGGGGGAAAATCCCCATAGATCATGCTTGATGACAAGAATATAAGGTGATCTATTGTCTCCTTATGAGCCCTAACCGCCTCTAAAGTATTCTTTAAGGTAATTACACTATTTTCAAAAGTAAAATCAGGTTTCAGATTTGAAGTTCTGGCATTAGCTATAGCGGCTAAATGGATTACTTTAGTAGGTTTAAATTCATCAAAGACCTGTTTGATATCTGTCAAATTACAACTATCAACATTCTTAAATATACACCCGCTCTCCTCTATCAGATCTAATCTTGACCTTAAAAAACCTAAATAAGCCTCTTTAGTTAAAGTCGGCAGACCATGTTCATTTCCCCAAAAGTAAGTGATATTATTATGCTGAAGACTATCTACAACTAAAACCTCTGCTCCAGCCTGTTTTAAAGCTGGGGCAAGATTATGTCCAACAAAACCACATCCACCATTAATCAATATCCTTTGGCCTGATAGATCAGCTAATCTACTACTCATGCTACTATCTCCTTTATAGTTTTGACAATATAGTCGATATCATCTTCACTTAAATGTTGTCCCACAGGAAGAGCCAAGGAGTTATTAGCTAAAAACTCAGCATTAGGAAAATCCCCAGGCTTATACCCATACTTATCTCGGTAACAGGTTAACAAGGGCACTGGAGTCGCATAATAGATGCTTGTGCCCACGCCTAAACCATTGAGCTTAAAAATAAATTCATCACGAGAGAGTGAAGATTCATTATTTATTATAATATTTAAACAATAATCAGCGCCAATCGAATCTGAGCCTTGCTCTTGAAAAACTTGAATACCCTTTAAGCCGTCTAGACCTTCTCGTAATCTCTTGTAATTTTGTTTACGCTGCCTATTCATCATTTCAAAATCTTTCATCTGAGATATGCCCAAAACAGCCTGCAGCTCTGACATCCTATAATTATTGCCAATACAGACTACATCATAGACCCCGGGCACTTTTCTCTCCCCTAGCGACTTATCGATGCCAAAGGCCCTTTGACGAGAAACCGATAAAGCTATTTTTTCATCATCAGTAGTCAGCATGCCACCTTCAGCAGTAGCTATATGCTTAACTGGATAGAAGGAAAAGCTTCCGGTGAGACTTAAAGCCCCAGCCTTTTTTCCTTTATAAGTTGCTCCTAAGGCTAAGGCGCAATCTTCAATAACCGCTATATCTTTTTGCCTAGCGATCTCATTAATCTTAGCCATATCGCAAGGTAGACCTAAAAAATGAACTACTTCAATCGCACGAGTTTTAGGGCCGATTTTCTTAACAATCTGATCAGGATCTATATTCCCGGTAGCATCTGAAATATCAGCAAAAATCGGCTTTGCCCCACAAAATTCGACTACATGAGCTGTGGCGGTATGAGTCATAGCTGGCACAATAACCTCATCCCCAGGCTTAATACCCAGGGCCATAAGAGATAGATGAAGACCGGCAGTACAGCTTGAAACAGCGATAGCATATTTAGTGCCAATAAATTTAGCAAATATATCTTCAAACTCCTTAACCAGTTTTCCGTGAGTTAAAATACCACTATCTAATACCGTCTTTATTCTGTCTAGTTCACCACCGGAAAAGACTGGCTTTCCAAAAGGAATTTTTCTTGTCATATTTTTCACCTATCCTATTTAATGTATGTCACTTTTGTTGGTTTACCTGACTTTAATGAATCATAAATACTGAAACAGACTGACATGGTATTAAAGATCTCTTCTTCATTAATAGCAGAAGGCTTACCTTCTATAATAGAATCTATAAAATCGGGTATCAGATCATACTTATTAACCCCTGGATACTCATCATCTATATGAACAGTATCAGCATGATCTGGGCTCTTATACCAATCGGCCTCCTTATAATTATTAACAAAAGTAGATTCAGTGCCATAAACCTTAAGGGAATGAAAATGAGGTTGAACGCAACAGAGGCTAGTCACTGTCTTACCTATACATCCATTCTTAAATTTTAAGATAGCAACTACGCAATCCTCAAACTTAAACTCTGTATCTTTAGTGCAGATATTATTCCCATAACTTACTACCTCATCAACCTCACTACCCACAAACCAGCTCATCAGATCAATAACATGAACTCCGCCTCCATATACACCACAATAAAAATCGAGCTTACCTCTCCAGCCATCGGTTATCTTGTGACCCCTACCATAAAGATAGTCTCCCTCTATATAAAATATATCTCCAAATCGACCTTGGGCAATCTGATTTTTTAGGTTAATAAATCGAGGACTCTTTCTAAGAATCAGATTTGAAGTCAAGCGTCTGCCTGTAGCCTTAAGGGTCTTAAGTATAGCCTGAGCCTCATCACGACTAGCACACAAAGGCTTCTCTACCATAACATCTTTACCTTTTTCTAAAGCCCGAATAACCTGTTGAGCATGGAAATTATCATAACTGCATATAGAGATAATATCTATATCGGGATCATCGGTTATATCTTCAAAACTTTTGGTCTGGGCCGATATAGAAAACTCCTCTCCTATTTTTTTGAGCTTATTTTCATCAAGATCACAGATAGATTTGACTTCACACTGAGGGTGAGAAAGATACCCCTGAATATGCCTTTGACCTACCCCTAAACCGACTATTCCTGCTTTTAGTTTTTTGCTCATTAGCGTATGAATTTCTCCAATAATTTAACTTTACCAGATAAACCTTTCATCTTTTTAGCTGTTCTTTCTAACTCTTCTAAACTTTTACTATAAGATGCTAAAGTCTCTTTCTGATCCTTATCAAGCCCAGAAGATTTTAGATAATCGAATCGCTCCTTACTTTCAACCAGCATCTCATCACCTTTTTCTAAAATCTCAGAAAATAGCCTCATGCCATGATTAATAACAAACCCGACAATATCTCTGTTAGCCTCATAATAGTCTTTTCTATTCTGATCACCCCAGACCTTCTTTACTGCCCCCCAACGCTCAAGGCGTCTTATATTTATACTGGCATTGCCCTTACTCATGCGGCAAAGCTTAGCTAACTGATCAAGGGGAATGGCCTTTTGTTCAAAATAGAGTGCGGCATAAAGTTGACCCATAGACTTATTAAGACCCATACGTTCACCTATGCGGCCAGCCTTAAAAATGAGCTCATTTCTTAAATTTTCTGCTTCTTGTACCATGAATTTCTCTTAAATTTGC
>Ga0187827_10007673_pt1 | contig 11912 bp, 10 predicted proteins | sample ETNtaG_39_FD_167969 | JGI IMG/M metagenome (GOLD analysis project Ga0187827, IMG submission 167969) | Marine microbial and viral communities from oxygen minimum zone, Eastern Pacific Ocean - ETNP2014_SV_150_PacBio MetaG (Illumina Assembly) | ecosystem: Environmental > Aquatic > Marine > Hypoxic... | reverse complement strand
TTAAGGACTCAAGGATAAATCGGATGCAATACATTACCTTTTCGGCTGCAAACAGACTGCAACCAGACTTTTCATCCCCTCTCTTTTTCCATTAAATACGCTTTATACTTCCTATACTTAATCTGACTCTGCGAGTTCTGCTGATTCAGGACCTGAGATGACAGTAGACAACATGATCGTGCATAGTAAGGCTAAGTATACAAGTGCGGGCCGAAATGGCACTTGTTCCAAATGGCATTTGTTTCACCGTAAATTTAATTAGGAGGTCATAATGAAAAAGATGACATTGTCAGGAGTATCTTTCCTTGGAATGTTATTGTTTACAAGCATAGGCTTCATCAATCACGCGCTTGCACAAGAATCGGCTGATGAGCTTGTGGTTATTCAGAGTCAAGAACCGGTAGGGCTTGATCCGACAGTCCATAGAGAAGGACCCACTTACGCTGTAACAATCAATATTTATGACTCGTTATTAAGGAAGACCCGTAATGGGGAAAATGCACCTGGATTGGCCAAGAGTTTTGAAAGAGACTCTGATTCTTCGTGGGTATTCAATCTACGGGAAGGTGTTAAATTCCACAATGGAGAGCCACTAACATCTGAAGCAGTCAAATTCACTATTGAACGTATTTTAGATCCGGAACTGGACTCTACTCGAGCGAGTGACTTCAAATGGATGGAAAAAGCGGAGATTATCGATGATCTGACAGTTCGCCTTGTTGCTAACAAGCCCTTCGCGTTGGCAGAGCACTATTTCACAGAACTTCAGATAGTCTCACCGAACATCCTCAAAGAACTTGGAGATTTGACTTTTAACGAGGAACCAGTTGGAACAGGCCCGTATAAATTTGTGAAATGGGATCGTGGTAATGAGATCGTGTTGGAACGGAATCAAAACCACTGGACCTCCCCCGAGGTGGAAAGGGTGAAGTTTCGCTTTATAAGTTCAGCAGCCAGTAGGGTGGCAACATTGCTCGGTGGTGGTGCAGATTTGATCACCGATCCACCAATTACTGCACGAGGGCAGATTGAGAACAGTTCTAAGAACGCACGATTTGTTACCGCAACTGGCACTCGAGTTGTTTTTGTAGGGTTGGATTCAGTACAAGAATCCCCCTTGCAAAATGTATTAGTTAGGCAAGCTATGAATTATGCGGTGGATAAAGAAGCCATCCTTACAAATCTTTTGAGTGGTACCGGAGAGCAAACTACAACCAATTTGACGAGTAAAGACTTCGGGTTTAATCCTGACGAAAAACCTTATCCATACGATCCGGATAAAGCTAGAGGTTTGTTAGCTCAGGCAGGTTATTCAGACGGCTTTGAGATCAAAATGGATATGGTGAATGGCCGTTTCATTAATGACACCAATGTAGCCCAAGCAATTGCTGGGTTCTTAAATGACGTTGGAATCAAAGTAAACTTAAACGTACTTGAGTTTGGTGCATTTAACGGTGCTATATTTTCGAAGAAATCCAGTCCAATGTACTTTGCGAGTTGGGGTAATCCTGTCTTCGATCCATCCTACTTCTTTGACTTCATTACGCGAACCGGGGGATTACTTCGCACCATTGAGGATCCTGAAATCGACGTTCTATTAAATGGAGCGAATTCAACAACCGATCAGGATGTTAGGAGAAAGCTTTACCACCAGGTGATACCTTTGATCAATGAGGCAGCACCAACCATATTCCTCTACAAGCAGCCTGTTATATATGGAATGAGTGAGCGTCTAGATTGGGAAGCTCGGTCTGATGAATTTCTGCTCATGAGCGATGCCAAATTAAAATAAGTAAAGCAAAGGTAGTGACGTCAATTTCAGGTTGGCGTCACTACTTATTTTTTTACTATCGTCTAAACCGAGTAACTAACACTAGGGGCACGAAGTGAAGAATTTGTCACATAGCAACCAAGTCGAGGATCTAAGAATTGATCCACTTTTCCCAACTGACTTTGAACGCTTTCACCTGGGGAGGGTTGCTCTAGGGTTGGAATCTCCAGATCTTATTCTAGCTGGGGGACATTATCTCAATGTATATACGAATGAAGTGATTAGAGGGGATGTTTGGATTTCTGGGCGATTGATTGCCAAGATAACCTTAGATAAATGTGGCTATGACACAAAAACTTATGACGTCAGTGGAAAGCTCCTTACGCCTGGTTTTGTGGAAGGTCATATTCATTTAGAAAGCTCTCTGGTAGACCCGGTGAATTTTGCAAAGTTAGCATTGCAATGCGGGGTCACAACAATTTGTACAGACTTCCATGAAGTTGGCGCTATAGCAGGAAAAATTGGCATACAAGAAATGATGTTAGCGACAAAGCGAACGCCTTTAAAGGTTTTACAAACGACTCCTATTGAATTACCTTTTTTACCAGAGATTCAAAGGACGCTCGGTTCATTGGTTCCAGCTGAAGCCCTAGAACTCCTTGAGAGTGAAGAGGCCGTTGGTTTGGCAGAAGTTATGGGGAATAAGGTTGTTGAATGGCTTACTCACGGAAAACCAAGTGATTTTGCCTTATTGACTAATGCAACCACTAATCGTCGTACACCCGAAGGACATCTCTTTCATACACGAGGTGATGAATTAGACGCTTGTCTAGCTGTTGGTGTGAGTTCCGATCATGAACTTCGGCAACAAGATGAAGTTGTCGAAAAAGTCCAAAAGGGTCTATTCGTTATGCTGCGTAATGGTACGTTGGCAAGAGAGGTAGAAACATTGGTCGAGGTTGTCAAGTCGGAGGGTTTGCCACCAGAACATATTGGCTTAGTAACAGACGACATGAAGGCTTCTGATATGACGCCAGAGAAATATATGCTCAAAAAGGTCCGTCTTGCAATTTCGCGTGGAATAAGCCCAATTGATGCCATCAAGATGGTGACACATAATGTCTCAACACATTACCGTCTTGGCGAACTGCTCGGCACACTTAAGCCAGGCGCCTATGCTGATGTTTTGATTTTCGACTCACTTGAATCTCTGTCAATAGAACGAGTGATTTGCTCAGGTCTTTTCATTGATGATTTTGTCTCCGATAGCGATAGAACGCCACAATACAGCCCCCAGCTTTTGTCAACTGTTACACGTGACCCCCTCACAATGGATCAACTACGCTATTTGCCTGCCGGATTCAAAGAATCTAATGTTTTAGCCAAACTTATCCAACTTAATGAGAAAAACAGATTTACAGAGATCATCGAGGTCAATTTGCCAGTTTCAGATGGCGACATCGATTTAACAAAAACTAAAGAGAACTACTTATATCTAATTTGTGCTAATCGCATGCACAATGAACTGGTTGGCCTCGGTTTGTTGAAAGATTATGGCCTTGAAGAAGGAGCTGTTGCAGTGAGTCTCGCCCATGATCACCATGGTATTGTCGCGTTGGGGCGTGATAAAGAATCCTTGCTTTGTGCTACCAATCGTGTGATTGAGCTCCAAGGTGGCGTTGTGCTTGTGCAGGAAGGTAAAGTTTCTGCAGAACTACCCTTGCCCTTGGCCGGCATTATGTCTACAGAGCCCGCACAGGAAGTTGTTGAAAGGATCGAATTTTTGGAGAATAGATTACATGAGTGCGGAGCAAGATGGAAAGAGCCGATGTTCTTTCTCTTCTGGCTAGGCATGGAAGTAGCTCCTTTCTACCGTATTTCAGATCAGGGTTTGTTCGATAGTGAAGCTCAACGTGTGATCCCCTGTGTTGAATTCAACGTGTGATCTCCTATGTTGAATAGCAGGCAAGATGCTTAGAAATTATCCTATCGCAGTTTTCTATTGGGTTATATGAAGTTGTCGTGGCATTATTGCCCATCTAAGTGTCTCGAAGGAACCCTCTTAGTAGTCAACATTCCTATAATTAAAACAGGATTCCTTCTCTTCTAAAATTAGTTATGTGGTTTAACTTGCCTTTGCATTTGATTATCTTAAACATCCAAGGATAACAATCAGAAGAATTTGATTCTGTTACTATTAAGTCTATCTAGTTGTAAATTAATCAAGTTTGTTTTTGCGCTGGAATGCTTGCCGTGATAAACAGGTTAAATATCGTTACTAGGAACAGTCATAGTTTATTATCTCATTCTCATTCAAGATCTTCCGTCATTATCCGCGCATATAAGAAATCTCAGCATAAAACCAATTGATTTCAATGAAAGGTTCCAAAGTCAGTCCCTTTACCACTTAAATATTAGTGTGACCAGTTTTGTAGCGATACTAAGAAACCATTCAATGTTAACTTTTCTTAGACGACGTCTTTTTCAAGGATTGATTTCTATCTTAATAGTGCTTTCTATAGCGTTTGTCGTTTTAAACTTGTCGGGTGATCCGATAAGAATGATGTTGCCACCAACCGCATCTCAAGAAGATGTAGAGGCAATGCGAAAATCATACGGATTTGATCAGCCGTTAATTTATCGTTACTTTACATTTCTCAACCAAATAGCGCATCTGGACTTTGGGAAATCTGTACAAACTAGAAGGCCAGCGCTTAGCATGGTGTTGGCAAGGTTACCTGCAACAATACTTTTATCATTCTCTGCTCTATTTCTTGCAGCACTGTTTGGAATCCCGTTGGGAATACTCGCTGCAGTGAAGAGAGGGAAAATTGTGGATACGTTAGCAGTGTTATTAAGTATGGTAGGTCAATCCACTCCAGTATTCTGGATAGCCTTGATTCTTATTTATTTGTTTGGGGTAATTTTTCCAGTGCTTCCCCCTTCAGGATATGGGACCGCAGAACATTTGATACTACCCGCTACTTCACTTTCCTTGTTCCTATTGGCTGGAATAACAAGGGTGACGCGGACCAGTCTATTAGAAGTCTTGAATATGCCATTTATTACAACGGCTCGCTCAAAAGGACTGAAAGAACATGTTGTTATTCTGAAGCATGCATTTTTGAATGCAGTAATTCCTGTGGTAACGCAACTAGCCTTACAAATGCGTTTTGTTATTGGAGGCTCGGTTGTGGTAGAAGCCATTTTCGGTTGGCCAGGGTTAGGCCAACTTCTTGCTCAAGCGGCTTTTGCGCGGGACTATCCTGTGGTAATTACCAGTACCTTCTTTATATCGTTATTCATTATTTTGCTCAATATCGCCTTGGATTGTTTTTATAGTGCAATCAATCCAAGGATCAAGCTGTGGGAATAATGGAACGAAAGAACAATAGGTATGATTCTCCTGCTATGACCCAAACGAAGAAGGGGTGGCAACAGTATCTGAGTATAGTTTGGAGATATAAACGTGTGTTTGTAGCACATGCGATGCTGTTAATAGTGTTACTCGCTGCCATTCTCGCACCACTTTATCCCAATGATCCTTTCGACCAACGTTTGGCACTGTCACTTAGCGCTCCCGCGATGACTCAAGAAGAAAATAGATTACCGTCGTTTATGGGAACAGATTCTCTTGGCCGAGATCTTTTTTCTCGGCTTTTATTGGCAACCCGAATTTCTCTCATGGTAGGTTTTTTATCTGTGTTTATTGCATGCCCCCTGGGGGCATTACTCGGACTGTTTGCAGGATACCAAGGGGGGATTGTTGATGTTATTGTAATGCGAATTGTTGATGCGCTTTTATCTCTTCCATTTGTGGTGATTGCGATCACAATCGTTGCCGCAATAGGGCCGGGCTTAGTCAAGTTAGCTTTAGTACTCGGGCTAACGGGGTGGGTGACATTTGCGAAGTTAGTGAGAGGTGAAGTGTTAAGATTAAAAGAAATGGAATATATCGAGGCTGCTCGTTGTATTGGTTGTTCAAGAACACGGATATTATTTCACTATATTGCTCCTCAGGTTTTCGGCCTAGTGTTGGTAACGGTAACACTAACTCTTGGTCAAATGATCATTGCTGAGGCAATCTTGAGCTTCCTCGGACTTGGTATTCCTCCTCCAATGCCTACCTTAGGTGGTATTCTCAGCGAGGCTCAGACTTTCTTCTTTTCAGCTTGGTGGATTGTTATATTTCCAGGTGTGTTTTTGATGGCAATAGTGCTGAGCGTCAATATTATTGGTGATTTCTTGCGTGATTACTTCGATCCTCAATTTAAATATGAATGGGCGCCAAAATTGAAGGAGAACCCACAGTTGTGAAAAAAATCGATTAGATACTCTTACAGCATATAACTTGTGTAAATAGATCCGACTCAGACTGGATATGTTCTCACGCTATATTTTAATGCCTTACAAAACACTCTCCTATTAACGCGTTTCATGCAATGTTTTTTGTGACGTGCATATAGTTGCGAGCCGCAACTAATTACTTAGGCTTGCGGGAACCGATTGGGTAATCGGATGCCAGCACGTTCAATCAATTCTTTGGCCCGGACTTCAGCCTCGGCCAACACCGCCTGTTCATCCGTAGTTTGGATGACGTTGTCTTCGAGGAGGATCCTACCATCAACGATCACTGTGGAAACATTCGTTGTATCCATTGCGTAGACCAAGTTGGCAACCGGGTCGTGCAATGGAAGCATCCCGGCAGATCGTGGATTAATGATTGTGATGTCGGCCCGCTTTCCTTTTGATAAGGAACCGATTTCATCATCCCATAGAAGGGCCTTCGCAGCTCTATTTGTGACCATGCCAAGAACAGTTTCGGCCGGTACGACTTGCGGGTTGAGAGTTCGGCCTTTGTGTATCAACCCTGCTAAATACATTTCACTGATTATATTCATTCGATTGTTTGATGGCGCTCCGTCTGTTCCCAGTCCAACGAGAACACCACGAGAGAGCATTCCCGGAATATCAGCAAAACCAAGAACTCGCATCGCCGCAGCCGGATTGTGTGAGACAGGCACATCTCTTTTCGCTAAGATGTCTAGCTCTTTATCGGTGAGCCAAACACTGTGAACGGAAAGGAAGTTCGGACCGAGAACACCGAGGCTGTCAAGGTGAGCAATAGTTGTATTACCGCGCGTTTGACGCGCAAATTCAATCTCTTCGGGAATCTCAGCTATATGAGCATTAATGCCAACACCGGTTCTTTCTGCTAATTCCTTGCTTTGAAGGTATAACGCATCAGAGCAATTAAAGATTGTCCTGCAGCTAGTCCAGACGCGAAGTCGTCCATTGACACCTTTATGGAACCGATCAATTAGATTCTGTTGATGTTCGATGCACTGGTCGGTCGGCTTGATCATCGACGTCGGACCATCTCCTTCATCCATAATCGAACAACAAAGGATACCGCGCAAACCGAGTTCTTCTATGGCAGCTGCCATTGCATCCACATGCTGGCCGCCTGCCTCGGCAAAGCAGGTCACACCTGTCCGTATTAGTTCGATTCCACAAAGGAGCGTGCTTATGTAGCTGTCCTCATAGGTCATTGCTGACTCATACGGCCAGATTCGATCGTGAAGCCATGTAAGCAGGCTGACGTCATCGCCAAGCCCACGTCCTAGTTGCTGGGAAAGATGAACATGAGTGTTGATTAGACCTGGAAGGACCATCTTCCCTTCAGCATTGATCACCCGTTCTGCAACAATATCGGGAGCATTGGCGGTCGGGCCAACGTAGGCGATGCGGTCACCGTCTATGATAACAGTGCCGTTCGTGTAGACACCGTGTTCGCTGTCCATGGTTACGATCCAACCCTGTTCAATTCGGATCTTCATGCTAGATCTCCTTTCGGCGGGATTGTTGGGTTATCTTGCATATATTTCAAAACAACTCTATTCTTGATTTTGTCGCTCTAGTATCAGGCCTGGCTTGATAGTTGCCATTTTAGGAGAAAGAGATTTGCTGGAAGTGAAGCAATTAAAGACGACTTTCTATACACAGCATGGCCTTGTTAATGCTGTCAACGGGATATCATATTCACTGGACCAGGGAGAAGCACTTGGCATCGTCGGCGAGAGTGGATGTGGTAAAAGTGTGAGCGTGCTTTCCATCATGCGTTTAATACCTGACCCACCTGGCAGGATTGTTGGTGGTGAAGTTTGGTTTCAAGGTCGAGATCTTCTCAAAATGAGCTTAAGAGAGCTTCGACAAATACGCGGCAATCGGATTGCTATGATTTTTCAAGATCCATTGTCTTCTCTCAACCCAATCATGACCATTGGGAGTCAGATCATCGAGATGGTATTGCTCCATACAAACAGGAGCAAAAAGGAAGCTTACGAACATACTGTTGAGCTGCTCAAAATGGTAGGAATTCCAGATGTCGAAAGTCGATTGAATGATTACCCTCACCAATTTTCCGGTGGTATGCGTCAGCGAGTTATGATCGCGATGGCTCTCTCATGCGACCCTGTACTGCTCATTGCAGACGAACCTACAACTGCTCTTGATGTTACCATACAAGCTCAGATTGTTGACCTTGTGAAGCGACTGCGCGACCAACTTGGGATGGCCGTCATCTGGATAACTCATGATTTAGGGGTAGTCGCAAACTCTGTTGATAAGGTCATTGTAATGTATGCCGGCCATATCGTTGAAGTTGCTCCAGTGAAAGATTTTTTTGCAAATCCAAGTCATCCCTACAGTATTGGATTGCTCAGGTCTCTTCCCCGATTGGATTCAAATACTCACCAGAAACTTATCTCGATTGGTGGGCAACCTTCAAATCCAAGTGACTTGCATGGCTTTTGTCCATTTGTCGACAGATGTAAAGATGCCATCGAAAAGTGTAAACATGAAAACCCATTGCTGAGAGAGTTGACTCCTTCCCACCAAATAGCCTGCTGGGTGGATGTGCATCAAGAATAAGAAACATGGCAATCGGGAACAAAGTCTTACTTAGCGTTAAAAACCTGAAAAAACATTTTCCCATTACCTCTGGGAGTTTTTTTAAGAAGCAAGTTGGTGTAGTGAAGGCTGTTGATGACATTTCTTTTGAGGTGTTTGAAGGAGAAACATTAGGTTTAGTAGGTGAGAGTGGTTGTGGTAAATCGACTACAGGACGAACAATTCTGCAACTTTACCGTCCCACTTCAGGTCAAGTGATTTTTGCTAATACCAATTTGGTTGACCTAACGGAACATGAGCTCCGAAAAATGCGGCGGCGCGCTCAGATGATCTTTCAGGATCCATATTCTTCTCTTAACCCAAGAGCTACCGTAAATAAGATCATTAGCGAACCATTGCAAATACATAAAATTGCCACGGGCAAGGCGCGTGATAACCGTGTAAAGGATCTCCTAAATATGGTGGGCCTGAATTCTAATTATGCTAAACGCTATCCTCATGAATTGTCAGGAGGTCAACGGCAGCGTATTGCTGTCGCTCGAGCGCTAGCTTCAGATCCTGAATTTATCGTTTGCGATGAACCTATTTCGGCCTTAGACGTTTCAATACAAGCACAGATTGTAAATTTACTGGAGGAACTGCAGGATGAATTGAATTTGACATACCTGTTCATTGCTCACGATTTGAGTATGATTCGCCATATCTCACGTCGTGTAGCAGTAATGTACCTTGGCAAGCTTGTAGAACTTACTGAGCGTGACCAACTCTATAATAATGCTCAACACCCCTACACCAAAGCTTTACTTTCTGCAGTACCAATCCATGATCCTTTAGTGGAGGCACAACGGAATCATATTATTCTGGAGGGTGATATACCCAGCCCAGCAAATCCACCCCAGGGATGTAACTTTAATACGCGTTGCCCTGTGGCGGAGAGACAGTGCTTTGAGGAAGAGCCCGTTTTGCAGGAGGTTTCACCGGGTATCTGGTGCTCCTGTCACCTAGTTTAGCCTTATCACTTTTCAAGGAAGTCGAGCTTCCAATTGGACGCGGTCTAGCGGGTCGCAGATGAATTTTCATTGTGGTGGAGGCTCAGAATCTCCGCCAGTAATCGCGGATCGACATTGCCGCCACTGATGATCGCCGCGATCTTCTGGGCTGTGGGCAGTTCGTGTCGCCGGTTAAAGAGGGCGGCGGCCGATACCGCACCGCTGGGCTCGGCGACCAGACGGCTATCGAGCGCCAGGGTGTGCACCGCGGCGCGGATCTCTTCTTCGCTGACAGTGATGATATCGTCAACGTATTCGCAAATATAACGAAAGGTAATATCGCCCAGCTGCGTCGCTCGCATTCCATCTGCCGCGGTCTCACGGGTCTTCTCGATCGGGAGCGCCACAATCTCGTCACGCCGGAGACTTAACTGCGCATCATTGGCCAGCTCTGGCTCTACCCCGACGATCGAAACTTGCGGACGGCTCATTTTTAGCGCCGCAGCGATCCCGCTGATCAGGCCGCCTCCACCTATCGGTACTAGTACTAGATCGATGTCCGCAACCTCGTCAAGGATCTCCAGCCCGCAAGTACCGTTGCCGGCAATGACCGTCTCGTCATTGAACGGCGCCACCATCGTCAGCCCTTGGTCTGCGGCCAGCGACTCGGCATGGGCGCGCCACTCTTCTTCGCCGCCATCTTCGAGCAATACCACCTCGGCCCCCAGCGCCTCAGTTCTGGCACGTTTGATCTCTGGGGCCCGGGTAGGCATCACGATCACCGCGCGAATCCCCAGAGAGCGCGCGGCATAGGCCACACCCTGAGCGTGGTTGCCACTCGAAAAGGCGATAACGCCTTTGGCTCTTTCAGCGAGTGAAAGACTAGCTATCTTATTGTAGCCGCCGCGCAGTTTGAACGAGCCGATCGGCTGTAAACTTTCCGGCTTGAAAAACCACTCCTCGCCAGGTGCGCTCTCCGACGATGGCACCAGACCTGTCTTGAGCGTTACACCTTCCAGGCGTGCCTGTGCAGCTCGGATATCGGCTAGTGCAATCATCAGCAGGGGCTCCCTAATAGGGGGTAGCTGAATTCATTAGAGCGATCGGATTTCCTGTCGCATGAAGACAATGTATGAGATTGCGAAATATCCAAACGTGATTGCTAAAAGGGAAATAATAACACCATAACCATGGAAATGGCGGTACTTACTCCACCCGTGGGACTGAATCTCTATGCTATCGAAGGCATCACCGGCGGTAAGGTTTCCCTAAACGACGTCATATTGGGCTCTATTGCTTTTCTTATTATTCAAGCGTTAGTCATAGTTTTAGTCTTTAATTTCCCTCAGTTAGCTTTGTGGATCTGGTCGGCCCCCATCGAGTGGTCCGGTTTGAATGTTAGTGCATGACCGGCCTGGTTGCCATCGAAACAATGGTTTCCGGGGCTGGCGAGCGGTAGCCCAAAGCACTGTGCGGTCTCTTGGTGTTGTAGTTCCTCGGAGGTCGATAGATGCGATATCACGTAGCAACTAAGGAAAAGACTGCGGCATTTTGGAAGCAGAGAAAAGAACGACTTGGCGATGGTGCTGTGATGTCCATACCGATCATGCCGAAACGGCGAAGACCAAATCAGGTCGAAACAGAGAAGGACAAACTTAAAAAACACCCGCGTAAGTCATTGATTTAAAAGGGCGGAAAACACCGAAAAATGGCATGATGGTGGGGGGGTACTACCGTGCCATTTTTCAGTCAAAACAAAGAAGCACAAACCTAAAAAACAGGTTAAAAACCCCTGTATTTATAGACTCAAATTAAGCGAAAAAGGGGCCTATGATAGGGGGGTACTACAAGCCTCTTTTTAAGAGAATATTCGACGCCCTTTTTCCCCAACCTCGTCACCGAGTCCTACGCCCTTAAGTGCGTATAGCGCATCAGCACACACGGCAACTAAAACAGTGGCGGAAGGCGTTTATGGGAGTGGTACCGGGGTTTAGACTTAGGTCATAGGTAGCCCCCTTCTAACTTATGTCGGATAGGCGCACGTTTTTCTTATATTCGGATATCGGCTGATGGAGGTTTATCTCTCCCCTACCCCTCTGCGTTACAGCCAACAACAGTGGAGATCACTGTGACCAGAATGTGACCGGCAGGAGTCCACTCCTGTCCATTTGAGTCACAATCCGTCACAACTGCGTGGGGTCGGTGGACAATCCTGACGCTATTTGGCCAACACCGTCTCT
>Ga0187827_10007670_pt1 | contig 11914 bp, 9 predicted proteins | sample ETNtaG_39_FD_167969 | JGI IMG/M metagenome (GOLD analysis project Ga0187827, IMG submission 167969) | Marine microbial and viral communities from oxygen minimum zone, Eastern Pacific Ocean - ETNP2014_SV_150_PacBio MetaG (Illumina Assembly) | ecosystem: Environmental > Aquatic > Marine > Hypoxic... | reverse complement strand
CCGAGTAAAATCACGCCGATAGCCAGAACTGATAATAACTTTCTCATTTTAGTTTGAGCATTAGCCCAAGCATTTTAGGTATATCTGAATACCAGTTTAGTTCTATACTGAGGCTTTGTCAATGTGCAAAAAAGGAACCTATAAACTAACATCTCGCACGCAACGTACAAAATTGTAGATGCGTCTAACGTCACCCTGTGGACCTAGACCGTGAGGGTAGTCAGCCGGATTACCGATCTTTGGATCACTACGCTGTGCGCCGGCACCATGAACATCGAGCAGTTGATAGATACTAGGATTTGGGGGCATTTTCATATAGCCCAGGGCTTCGCCGAAAGCGATATAGACAGCAGCCATGCCCGGCTCTCTTCCGTCTAAGTGAGTAGTGCTGGTCCAATAAAAGGGATAATTCAATTTACCACCCTCATCAATTATCGATGTGGTCTCAAAGATCGGATCGATTGCTGCCGAACTGGTTGCGTCTGGTGACTGTGAGTAATCGACAATACTCTGAAGCTCCTTGGCATTGGGCAACCGCCAATCTGAAAACCCAGCATATTCGAGGTTTCCGGCCCAATCTAGTGCCTGCTCCCAGTTGAGTTTGCTATCACCGTCATCACCCACATTAAAGGGGCCGCTGTCTACCTGCATCCACATAAGCCCGGTAGCTAAATCAGTAACCGTGCCATCTCCGTTATCTATGAAATCATTTGTGCCATACTCGGTATTCCCACGGACATACAGCACATAGAATTCTTTACCTTCACGTGTCCTAAGATTAGTTAAACCATACCCTTTAATGCGACCATCAGCGAAATTCACCCCAAAAGCTGTTTCGTCACCCACCATAGTCGTGCTGACATACTTGGTACTGGAAATGTATTGAGAGTCAATAAACCTTTCTCCAGCAGTTGTATCGCCATAATTGAATACAAAATAGTCCGTGTCTATATAGGGCATTGAATCACGCTCACGTATACCGGTTACGCCATTGAAAGTTATCAGGGAATACAGCTCCTTGATGGTAGGCATTCGCCAATCTGTATATCCCGCAAGGCTAAAGGATCCTGCTTCGGAAATAGCTTCTTTCCAGGTTACCTTAATGCCAGGGTTCTGCTGCCATATCAGCTCTGTATTAAGGTCGGTTACGGTACCGTCGCCGTTATCTACGTACTCGGTCTGAACGCCAACGTATTGCGCATCCTGACCGTAAAACGGGTCATCTGGTTGCGGGCAGGAAATTTCCTTGAAATTATCATAGCACTTGTCCTGACCAGTGCCCACAACAACATAAGCCAGATTAAGTGCTGGCGTTTTTATAGGCATTGGTTGTGGCTTGTGGTTTGGTACCGGTGTAGGTGCGGGTGTTGGAGTTGGAGTCTGAGTCGGTGTTGGCTCAGGTGTAGGTACAGATATAGAAGTAGGGGGAGGTTCTGATGTGGGGGCATAATCAAAAAGACCTATTAGAAGTACTATGGAAAGGACTAAAAGTATCCATCTCGGTTGCACACATCCATTCTAAGTGGGCACTCCTACGGAGTCAAGGCAAATGGAACGGCTTAGATGAAGACTGGACTTCTCGTCAGAATGTTGAGCGTAGAAAAAGGAACCTTTCGTCAGAATGTTCAATAAAGGGATGGTTTACTAGACAGTTTTTATCGAATCTGTACTGCCAGCGGGCTTTAACAGTAGTGTCAGTATAATACTTAGTAGACTGAGTATGGCAAAAACCACAAAAGCTAACTGATAGTTGCCAATCACATCAAACATGTAACCAGCTAGGAGGGGGCCAATGGAGCCTCCAAGTGAAAAGCCAAAGACACTTGCTCCCAGAATTGCGCCGTGTGCTTTCATCCCAAAGGATTCGGCCGATACGGGCGATTGTAGCGCTATGGCACCTCCCCAGGCAAAGCCAAATACGGCAGCAAACACGTAGAACATCCATAACTCTTTGATAAAAAACAGCCAGAATAACATAGCTGTCGTCAGAATAAAGCTAACAGTAAGTATTCGCTTGGTACCAATCCTATCCGCGGCACTGCCCATACCAATCCTGCCAATAATGCTCAGCCCTCCAATAGCAGAAAGGATAGCGGCGGCACTGGCTGCTGAAATCCCCAGGTCTGTGGTATGCGGTATAATATGTACCGAGGTAGCAAGCGCGAAAAAGCCAAAACAGAAATATACTATGAGAAGTATCCATAACTGCATGGTATGCATTGCTTCTCGGAGAGAAAGCCCTGTGGGCTCAGCCTCCAAACAGTCTTGAACTTCCCTATCCGCACCATCCGGCAATAGCCCTATTTGAGATGGATCACGCTTAAGAAACTGTGCAGTTGCAACAATCGCTAACAGAACTATGATGCCCATAATGAAGTAAGATGTACGCCAGCCAAAATTAATAATCAGATGGTTGGCTATGGGAGGCGCAACTGCCTGACCCCCACCTATCCCAGCTGATACGATGCCCACCATTATCCCCCTCCTTCTGGAAAACCATCTGGCAACCGTAGACAAAATGGGCACAATTATACCGCTTTGGCCTATGCCCCATAATATCCCGAAGGACAAATATAGCTGCCAGATTTCACTAATCTGCGACATTAAGAGAAAGCTCAAGCCCAAGAATATTCCAGCAGCAGTAACAACTATCCGGGGGCCAAATCTATCAGTCAGTCTGCCAGCGAAAATGGCAAGAAGCCCCTGTACTAAAAAGACCAGTGAGAAGGCACCAGAGGTCAGTGCCCTTGTCCAGGCGAATTCGAGTAATAAGGGCTTAAAAAAAACACCGTAACTATATAATGCCCCAAATCCTATTAACATAATGAAAAAGCCAAGTGCGGCTATAATGTAACCATGGAATAACCGTGGCTTTTTATTTTTTGTTGGTGATGTGGGTACGTGACTGTTCAGAATGCCCCCCACAATATTAATAATAAAATTCCTATTGTTTGTGAACCAAGGCAAGAATTTGCCCCGAACGATTTTATCACATTGTAAGTTTGAATTTCCATGAGCAGCTGGGGGGGCAGGTCAATCGGTAAGGGTACACAAGCCCATTATTAGAACTACAGACCGCGGCCCATATTTATCGAGAGCCCACCTGCTCAGGATGGCAAAGGCAGCGCCGAGTAGCGTATAAACTGAGAATACGCTTGAGGTCGCTGCCCGGCTGAGGTCAAATTCACTCTGGATGGACTTGAAAAAGACACCGAAGGAAAAATGGGTGCCGTAAAATGTGGCGGTTATAATCAGGAGAGCAGCTACTATCACCCAGCCATAGAATATCTTCTCTTTGTTTCGCATAATGAATGATACTGGTTATTTACCACGCCTTCGGGTCGGGCATGGTTCAGGTATGTTACTGACCTTATCAGCATTAGTGTCCTGCCGTCAATTTATTTTCTTACTGTTTAACAATGCGCCTAACGCTATCTGAATCTTAAAACCATTCCTTTATGCATTGAGATAATATATGTAATAATGACGGTAGCTGTCGTCCGTTCATGATGAGCATTCGAAAGTACACGGCAAATGGCCTACACATCATCGGCTTGTACAACTTTGAGGGGGATCCAGGCCTATGCATGTGTGATGATAGTCTTTCAAGTTCGGTATCGGGAGGATCTGATGGGGAATTTGTTTGAGCCAATCACGATTGGCAATCTGGTATTGAAGAACCGTTTTATGAGATCAGCGACATGGGATGCTACTGCCGATGAAACCGGGGCAGTTACCGATATGTCGGTCGAGCTGTATCAGAGGTTGGGAGAAGGTGGAATCGGTTTGATTGTAAGCGGCTTTGCCTTTGTTTCTTCACACGGCCAGGCGATCGATGCTCAGTATGGTATCTACGCTGACGAGATGATACCCGGCCTGCGACGGATGGCCAAGGCTGCCCAACGGGATGGTTCTAAGATAGCTGTACAGATAGTCCACGCTGGTATTACATCCCGCTTTATGAGCAAGCGAGATATCCAGTCCCTAGCGATGTCCTATATCCCCGATAACCAACAACCTCACCGGGAGATGACTGAAGAAGATATCGAAGGAATTATCGGCGATTTCGCCGCTGCGGCTGTTCGTGCCCGGGAGGCAGGATTCGATGCCATCCAACTTCATGGAGCTCATGGTTATTTGTTAAGCCAGGCAGAGTCACGCCTACTGAACCGAAGGACGGATAAGTGGGGAGGCAGTCCAGAGAACCGCCGTCGGTTTCATCTCAAAGTGATTCGCCAGATACGCAAAGCCATCGGCGATGACTTCCCCCTGACAATTAAGTTTGGGGTTATGGAGGACCAAAAAGGTGGGTTGATGCTCGAGGAAGGTATCGAAACAGCACGACAGATGATAGCTGCTGGCATAGAAGCCATCGAGGTCAGTGCCGGTTACGGACAGGCAATGCTGGTGGCGCGCGAAGGTGATCCGGAGCAGACGCCATTTCGTGAACGGGCTGCCCGACTGAAGAACGAAGTCTCCGTTCCGGTGATGCTGGTCAACGGAATACGAACCTTCGAGACAGCGAAGGATATCATTGAGAGCGGTGATGCCGACATGGTGTCTATGTGTCGTCCTTTCATCCGAGAACCGGGGCTGATGGTGCGCTGGCAGCACGGAGAGCAAGCTCCCGCCACATGTATCTCCTGTAACCTCTGTAGGAATAATGCCTTCCGTGGCAAGCCTATGGAATGCTATCAGGACCGCCGCCTCACAGAATAAGTGTCCAGACAATAAGCTAGCAGTCGCTTGTGCAGCAGAGATAATCGACGAGAGGTTAATAGTTTTATTCTATTGTTAAAATGCCATCAGAAAATGTTCCTTTTACCTGCCCCAAGTAACTGTACCCTCACCCTCTAAATTAGAACAACCGGTATTACAGCCCAGATACTGGCAGACAGGTTATTCGTAGCATTATGCGGACGCACCTGATAATTTTCCTTTCGCTGTTGTTCTATCGACACTTTGGCTTGTCAAATGTGGTAAAGGGCTCCTTGCGGAACATCTCATTTTAATGTAGAATTGCCGAATATATATAATTCGGTTACAAGTATTTTTACCGCCTAACCTTTTTGTCCCATAAAACACAAAGGAGGTCATTATGAAGTATAGAAAACTCGGTCGGACAGGTCTCCAGGTTTCCGAAATATGCCTCGGCACCATGTTGTATGGTGAGCAAGTTGGCAGTACAGAAGCAATCAAAATTATTGATGAAGCATTCGACTCAGGTATTAACTTCTTTGATACTGCTGACGTCTATGTTCAAGGAAAATCCGAGGAAATACTCGGCAAGGCAATAAGAGGTAAGCGCCACTCCGTGGTTCTGGCGACAAAGGTAGGCCTTAAAACCGGCCCTGCACCCGATGATATTGGCTTGTCACGCAGGCACATAATTGAGGGGATAGAAGCCAGTTTGCGCCGGCTGAAAACAGATTATATTGATATCTATTATGTTCATATGCCGGACTATGATACTCCTATAGAAGAGACGCTGAGAACTCTGGATAGCCTGCTCCGCCAAGGAAAAATACGCTACTTAGGATGCTCTAACTTTCGTTCATGGCAGATATGCAAGGCACTCTGGGTAAGTGATGTCAATAATTTCGCGAGATTTGACTGTACTCAACCACCATATAACCTGATTACTCGCGATATTGAGTATGAACTGTTGTCCCTGTGTGAAAACGATGGAATTGGTGTTTGTGTTTATAACCCCCTTGCGGCCGGGATGCTTACTGGCAAACATGATCCTGAGAAACCACCATCTGCAGGCACTAGGTTTGCTCTTCCATTCGACACGATTATGAACAAATCGATGGGGCAAGTATATTCTGAGCGTTACTGGTCAGATGCAAATTTCAAAGCGATAACACGCATAAAGGAAATCGCTAGTGACAACAGTTGTACTTTAGCTCAGTTTGCCTTGGCTTGGATACTGAGCAATAAAATTATTACGTCCACTATTTTAAGCGTGTCCTCGATTAGGCAGTTAGAAGAGAACTTGGGAAGCATCGAAATAGAATTGGCACAGGGCGAACTGGCATTATGTAATGACGTATGGCAAGAGCTTCGCCCGAGTCGATTTTTATATGGAGGCAGGCATTTCTGACCATCCCCCACATGCGAATACATGTAAGGGCAGAAGTAAACGGCGCATTACCGCAATTATATAAACAGTCAAGCCTCGCTCCTTACCCTCAACGAGGGAATTAATCAAAAAAGGCATCTGACCTCCTCAAAATACACACAATGTAGCGCAAAGTCATAGTCAATTACATAATCAAGGTTTAGATTATCAGTGTAAGGGATTTGGGGTGATGACACTTCAAGACGCATTGATAGCCCATAAAACCCAATGTTGAATAAAGGGGTGATTTACTAGGCAGTTTTCATCGAACCTGCACTTTCATAGGGCTTTAACAGTATTGTTAGTATAAGACTTATCAGGCTAAGTATGGCAAGAACCATAAAAGCTGACTGATAGTTGCTATTTACGTCAAACATATAACCGGTTAGGAGAGGGCCAACGGCACTTCCAAGTAATCCGCCAGACATAATTGTTCCCAAAATGGCACCGTGTGCTTTCATCCCGAAGGACTCAGCAAGTAAGGGCGATAGCACAGCTATGGAACCTCCCCAAGCAAAACCCAATACACCAGCAAACACGTAGAACATCCCCTGCTCTTTAATAAACGGCAGCCAGAATAGCATAGCTGTCGTCAGAATAAAGCCGATAGTAAGCACCCTCTTGGGACCAATCCTGTCCGCGGCGCTGCCCATGCCAATCCTGCCAACAATGCCCAAACCACCCATAGCAGAAATGATAGTAGCAGCGCTGACCGCCGAAATCCCCAGGTCTGTGGCATGCGGCACAATATGTGACAGGACAGCAATCGCGAAAAAGCCGAAACAGAAATATGCTATGAAAAGCATCCACATCTGCCTGGTATAGATTGCCTCCCGAAGAGAGAGACCTGTGGACTCCAAGCCCGAATCAACTTGTATTTCCCTGCCTGCACCATCCGGCAGTTGTCCTATTTGAGAAGGGTCACGCTTGAAAAACTGTGCAACTACAACAAGTATCATCAGAGTTATGATGCCCAGAATAAGATACGATGTACGCCACCCATAATTAATAATCATCTGATTGGCCAGGGGAGCTACAACTAACTGACCTCCAGCTATACCCGCCGATACAATGCCCACCATTAATCCCCTTCTCCTGTCAAACCACCTGGCCACAGTAGACACAACAGATACAAGCATACTGCCCTGACCCATTCCGCCCAATATTCCAAAGTACAGATATAGCTGCCAGGGTACAGTAATCTGTGACATCAAGAAAAAGCTCAAGGCTAAAAGGAGTCCAGCGGCGGTAACTACCATCCTGGGGCCAAACCTGTCAGTCAGTCTGCCAGAGAAAATGACCAGGATTCCCTGTACTGCCAAGTTCAGTGATAAGGCGCCAGAGGTTATTGCCCTTGTCCAACTAAATTCAAGTAATATCGGCTTGAAAAAGATACCGAAACTACCTATTGATCCATATCCTATCAGCATAAGAATAAAGCCCAGTGCGACCATAACATAGCCGTAGAACAATCTCGGCTTTTTGTTTTCCGCTGATAGTATAGATGCGAGCTTATCCAAAATATCCCCTATGAATGCCCTTTAGAATCTATGCGTGAATTATCTAATAATACGTTGTTATTCGCTACAAATCAACTGGTTGTATTCGGTGGCAATAATTTGCACTTGCTTGTTTCTTGTTAATTGAACAAAGCAGGCTTTAATTAAGCCCGCTAACCATTACCTGGCAGCCAGCTATCGTAACCGTGGCTCTAATTGGCCTGTTTAAGATAACCGCCCTTATGGTCACTCATAAAATGGAGCATGCCCTGACATATGGGAATAGACTTTTAATGATGCACAAGGAGCAAACGATAGTTGGCCTCGACCATCGGCAGAGACAAGATATAACGGTGAGTGACCTGTTGGCAGCGTTTGAACGGGCGAGCGGTGAACGGCTTGCCGGTGATAGTATTTTGCTCAGCACATCTAAGTCTATAGACAATAATGAAATAGTAAAATAGTTCCTTTTTTGCACATTCAGACATCGCGTTGCGTTTGGGCACGTTAGGTTCATTGACTGAAATTCCCTATACCCGTTGAAATAGGAAATCCCAATTTACATACCTCGCTATTAAGGTTAAAATGGGGTATGTTCAGCTTAAAATAGCAGGTGATACCAGTCGGGAAATATGAAGATACTAGCAGTCAACGGAAGCCCGAGGAAGAATTGGAATACAGGAACTTTGCTGCGTAAATGTATGGAAGGTGCGACCTCACAAGGAGCAGAAACAGAGTTTATTCATCTTTACAATTTGAATTTCAAAGGATGCCAAAGCTGTTTTTCCTGTAAAACGATAGATGGTAAAAGCTACGGGAAATGTGCTAGAAAGGATGACATTACCTCCATCTTAGAAAGAGTCAGGGATGCTGATGGAATAATTCTAGGGTCTCCCGTCTATTTAGGAGCAGTCACGGGCGCAATGAGGTCATTCCTAGAACGATTAGTATTTCCCTATGTGGTATATGACGGCGTATCAACGCTCTTCCCTAGGAAGATTAACATTGGATTCATATACACGATGAACTTGACAGAGAGTGCGGTGCAGAGGGGGAGGCTGGGTTTGGATAAACACATCAGTGCGACTGAGATGATTTTGCAGCTGGTTTTCGGAGCTTCAGAGTCGCTTCTCGTTACCGATACTTACCAATTTGATGATTATTCAAAGGTATTTGCACCTAGATTTGATGCTGAACAGAAGGCGAAGCGGCGGCGGGAAGTATTTCCTCTTGATTGTCAGAAAGCATTTGAAATGGGAGTAAGGTTCGCGAAAGCAAGTGGTGCTTCCTAGTGTATATGGTATAGCTTTTCCAATTTAATTTCGGCCGGGGTAGATACGAAAGCCATGGCTATTGACTGCCCCAGCTAATAGAATGTTAGCACATAAAACAAAACGTTATTTGAAGTCATAACTATACATAATATCTGGATGTTTTGAGAGAAATTTGAGCATATTTGGTTAAACCATACGAATAGACAGGCTTGTTCCCATCCTTCCGCTTCGCATCTGAGTCTAAACCATAAATTATGAGGTTAAATTGCAGATATCTTGAGTATCTGTGCGGTAGGCGTGTTTAACCTAATGAGCAATGAAAATACTTACTTCTGTTGACGCACAGGCATTGATTAAACAGTGCCGGAGGGAGAAGAATCAGGGGCGCGTCCTCATAGCTCGTTGGGTTACCGCCCACCGGCTCCTGAGCCTAGAATGCTGGTGACTCCCACTTCAGATGTGGTATCCCTTTTGGGGGCAGGGCACTAGCTTTTACAAGGTGGCTGCTATTAAGCTATACTTACAGAAACGGTTCTGGGTCTATTTAGTTGGGAGAACCTTTGATGTGCGGTTGCTGAGCAGGTAAAACAATGACTTCTGATCAACTCATAGAGAAGGCTCGGGAATATCTTCCGTCGGAGAAGATAACAGCGGTTGAAGAGGCCTGCGAATTTGCCACTGAGGCGCATAGTGGGCAGGTACGTAAATCAGGCGAGCTGTATGTGGAGCACCCGTTACAGGTTGCTTTGATTCTGGCTGGGCTTCAGTTTGATGCCAATTCACTGGCGGCTGCCCTGTTGCATGATGTTCCTGAAAATTGCGGGATACCCGTTTCGGAGATTGAGGCTAGGTTTGGTGCAGAGGTAGCCAAGCTGGTCGATGGCGTCACTAAGTTGGGGAAGCTTACTCTGCAAGCTTCAGAAGTGGTAACAACCAGCGAATCGCAGGTGGAGAACCTGAGAAAGATGCTGGTGGCAATGGCTGAAGATCTCCGCGTGGTGTTTATTAAGCTGGCTGACCGACTGCATAACATGCGTACCTTAAGTGCCCTATCGCCAGAAAAGCAGAATGGTATTGCTCGGGAAACTCTGGATATATATGCTCCGCTGGCCCATCGTTTAGGGATATGGGAACTAAAGTGGCAGTTAGAAGATTTATCCCTTCGCTATCTGGAGCCGGAGAAGTACCATCAGATTGCTAGGCTGGTTGCCGCTCGGCGTGCTCAGCGAGAGAGATTTATAGCTCGGGTGATCCAGCTTTTAAAGGGAGAGTTTGCCCGGGTTGGCCTACACGCTGAGATATCAGGCAGACCCAAACATATCTACAGTATATACCGAAAAATGGAGAAGTATTCGACCTTGGGCAAACGCTTTGATGATATACATGACCTCTTGGCCCTTCGCGTATTGGTTGGCACTATGCAGGACTGTTATAGCGCTTTAGGAGCTATTCATGGCATGTGGCACCCCCTGCCTGATGCGTTTGACGACTTTATTGCTAATCCTAAGCCCAACGGGTATCAGGCATTACATACCACCGTAATGTGTCTGGGTACAACTCCTCTGGAAGCGCAGATTCGTACCCGTGAGATGCATCATATAGCTGAATACGGTGTAGCTGCTCACTGGCGTTATAAAGAAGGTGAAAAAAAGGATATACAATTTGAGGAGAGGATATCCTGGCTCCGCCAGTTAATCGAGTGGCACCGGGAACTGAGTGGGGCGGAGGAGTTCTTGGAATCGGTTAAAACAGATATATTTATTGACCAGGTTTTCGTTTTTACTCCTAAGGGGGAGATAAGGGATTTGCCCAAAGGGTCTACCCCCCTTGATTTTGCCTACCGGGTTCATAGTGAGTTAGGAAACCGCTGTACCGGGGCTAAGGTGAATGGAAGACTAATGCCGTTACAGTCTCAGCTTAATAACGGCGATGTGGTAGAGATTATAACTGCTAAGAGAGCTAAAGGGCCGAGTCGCGATTGGCTGAGCCCGCATCTGGGTTACACCAAGACCGCCCATGCAAAACAAAAGATACGGCAGTGGTTTAAGAAGCAGGAAAGGACGGAAAATATTGAGCGTGGCCGCGTGATTTTGGAGAAGGAGCTCAGACGTTTGGGGTTTAAGCTCAGTGAGCGAGAGGAGTTGGCTAAACTATTCAAGTATGATAATCTGGATGATTTTCTGGCGGCGGTTGGTTACGGTGGCGTTACTACTCACCAGATTGCTGGGCAGCTAGCTGCCCAGCAAGAGCAGCCAAAAGCGGTGAGTGAAGGTACACCTTCTAAGCCGCCGGTATCAGCTATTCAGGTGCTGGGGGTAGGTGATTTGCTTACCCAGTTAGCTAAATGCTGTCATCCCTTGCCTGGCGACAGGATTATTGGCTATATCACCCGCAGTCGGGGAGTAACCATCCACCGTCAGGATTGTCACAGTGTGATTCGTGAGGATGAAAAGGAAAGATTGATTCCGGTGGAGTGGAGGCAAACTGACTCGGTGCATCCGGTCAGTATTCAGATTGAGGCCTGGGACAGAGTAGGGCTGATGCGTGATGTTGCCAACATGGTGGCTGAAGAAAAGATTAATATTGCTGGCATGAACCTGGTCAATCAAGATGACCAAACCATAGCTTTATATTTTACTTTGGAGATGAGCGGCTTAGCTCAGTTAAGCCGACTATTGGCAAGAATTGAGGGGATTCGTGGGGTGATGAGAGTTATCAGAATGGATAGCGGGGCGACTGCGAAAGCTAGTAAGGCAGCCTGATTCGGTCTGTATAAAAAGGGGAATGGATGCTCCCCCGGGAAATAGTTCAAACATAAAAAATATTTGGGAGGTAGATAGTGGCAAATATAAAATCAGCTCAAAAGCGGGTGCAGGTATCAGAAAGAAAGGGAGTGAGAAATAAGCCTGTTAGTACCCTGTGTAAGACCAATATTACCAAGGCGGAAAGCCTTATCTTCTCAGGTGAGCTGGAGTCGGCTCAGACGGCAGTGGCAGATGCCATCAAAGCTCTGGATA
>Ga0187827_10007669_pt1 | contig 11915 bp, 5 predicted proteins | sample ETNtaG_39_FD_167969 | JGI IMG/M metagenome (GOLD analysis project Ga0187827, IMG submission 167969) | Marine microbial and viral communities from oxygen minimum zone, Eastern Pacific Ocean - ETNP2014_SV_150_PacBio MetaG (Illumina Assembly) | ecosystem: Environmental > Aquatic > Marine > Hypoxic... | reverse complement strand
GATATTATCGGGGGGATTAATGCTGCGTGTTGTTTTCCCACATCGGATATAAGGTCCGTATCTTCCAATATCTGATTTGATTGTTTCGCTGTTTTTGGGATGAATGCCAATGTCTTTCGGTAAGTTAATAATTCTAATAGCAATTTCCTTAGTTACTTCTTCAGGGTTTATTCCGGGTAGGAGTGATTTCATTTTTTTACCTGATTGAATATATGGACCAAAGCGGCCTTCTTTTAAAAAAATGGGTTCTCCTGTTTCAGGATGCACACAAAGCTCTTTTGGTCCTTCCGCCTTTTTTTTCAAGCTTTCTGATGCATAATCAAAATCAATTTCACTTGGTATTGCTGTTTCTGGCAGGGTAGAATTAGTTTCTCCATCTTGTAAGTAAACACCATATCTACCAATTCGGACAGTAATAGTTTTTTCTGATTTGTCCTTAAGTTCCATTATAGTACGAGAACGATCTTTATCAAATTTATTTTCTAATAATTTATGTAAACCCTGTGTGCCATTTTGGCCAAAATAAAACTGATTCAAAAAGTCTTCAGATTTCATTTCACTTCTTGAAATAGCATCTAAAGTATCTTCAAGACTGGCTGTGAATTGTAGGTTTACAAGATCTTGAAAATATTGCTCTAGAAATTGTACAACAGCATAGGCTGTAAATGTGGGAATAAGTGCATTATTCGTTTTGCGAACATAACCTCTCTTTTGAATATTTCCCATTATTGTTGCATATGTTGAAGGTCTTCCAATACCAAGTGCTTCCAACTCTTTTACTAAGGAGGCTTCAGTAAATCTAGACGCCGGTTTAGTAAAATGCTGATTTGGAATAAATTGTTTACCGTTTAATTTTTGACCTTCATTCATTAGAGGTAATACAGATTCTTTATCATCACGATCAATGTTTGGATCATCAATGTCTTCTACATAAACTTTTAAAAACCCTGGGAATTCAATAACCTTCCCATTTGCTATAAATCTCGCAGAATCACTTGTGATGGCAATTCTTGTTTTTTGTAATTTTGCTGATTTCATTTGACTGGCAAGGGTTCGCTTCCAAATAAGATCATAGAGCTTAAATTCAGCGTCTTCTAATTTTGATTTTAATTCTTGCGGAGATCTGAATATAGAGCCCGCTGGACGTATAGCTTCATGAGCTTCTTGAGCATTTTTGACTTTACTTTTATAATGTTTTGGTTTATCAGGCACATATTTTTTACCATATAATTTTTTAATTGCACTTCTAGATGCTTTAAGAGCTTCTTCAGACAGGGTAACAGAATCCGTACGCATATATGTAATATATCCATCTTCATATAGCCTTTGAGCTGTTCGCATTACTTGTTGAGAAGACATGCTAAGTTTCCTTATCCCTTCCTGTTGAAGTGTAGATGTAATAAAGGGCGCATATGGGTTTTGTGTTGTCGGTTTTTGTTCGACTGTTGAAACTATCCAATTACTATTAGAAAACTGGATTGAAAGTTCTTCGGCTTGAGCTTGTTCTAATTTAAGAATGCCATCCTTGGTTATTAAGCCACTCGTTTTATCAAAATCTTTACCAAGAGCAATCTTTTGTGAATTATATTCTTTGAGTTTTGCTTCAAAAGATTCTCCCTTAGAAAAAAATTCAGCAGTAATGCTCCAGTATTGTGATTCTGTAAATTTGGCTCTCTCTTTTTCACGATCTACAATAATTTTAATAGCTGGTGATTGCACCCTGCCCGCAGATAATCCACCTTTTACATTTTGCCATAGTTTAGCTGATACTTGATATCCCCAAAGGCGATCCAAAATCCGTCGTGCTTCCTGTGCACTAACTAAGGAATAATCAATGTCTCGTGTATGATCAAAAGATTCCTGGATGGCGGGTTTGGTGATTTCATGAAAGGCCAAACGTTTTACAGGAATCTTTGGCTGAAGAAGTTCAACCAAATGCCAGGCAATTGCTTCACCCTCACGATCAGGATCTGTTGCCAAATATAATGTATGAGCTTTTTTAATTGTAGATTTTAATTGAGCAATTACTTTTTTCTTATCTTCATAAGCCACATATGTTGGTTTAAATCCATTATCAACATCTATGCCTAAATCATTTTTAGGAAGATCACGTATATGTCCAACCGATGCTTCAATTTGGTGCTCATCACCTAAAAACCGCTGTAGTGTTTTTGCTTTTGAAGGTGATTCAACTATAATCAAACTAGTAGATTGTGATACCATTAAGAGCAAAATTACATCCAACCTAATCTAATGATGCAACTGGAATTTTATAGTTTTATTATAAAATTTAAAGAAATTTTATCTTTTTGTTAATGAAATCATCCTTGTAATTTTTTACATGCTTTATAATGGCACAATATTTAAGATGCAGACAAAGCTAGATGATCCTGTTGAGTATGAGTTGCCAATTGGTGATGAGTTCATTTATATGAATCATCTTATTGGCAAATATCTTATGTTTAAATGGAAAAACGAAATTTACTGTATTTCTTGTGATAAAAAGATTAATAAATCATTCGCTCAGGGGTTTTGTTATCCCTGTTTTATTAGTGCTCCAGAAACTTCTGAATGTATATTAAAACCAGAACTGTGTCGAGCACATGAAGGTATTTCTCGGGATATGGATTGGGCTGAAAATCACTGTCTTCAAAATCATGTTGTTTATTTAGCTATATCAAGTGGGGTGAAGGTGGGGGTTACCCGTTCTCAACAGGTGCCATATAGATGGATAGATCAGGGTGCCCGTCAAGCTATAAAGCTAGCTCAAACACCCAATCGTTTTTTAGCCGGAATAATTGAGGTAGCTTTGAAAGAATATATATCTGATAGAACCCAGTGGCAACGAATGTTAAAGAATCAATATGTTAAAGATGTAAATCTTTTAGATAAAAAACAGGAAATGCTTGATTTATTGGGAGATGAATTAAAACAATATGAATGTTTAGATAATGAAATTATTAATATCAACTACCCGGTAAATGAATATCCTATAAAAGTTAAAAGTCTCAGTTTTGACAAATTTAATGAAATTGAAGGCAGGCTCTGGGGAATTAAAGGACAATACTTAATATTTGATGATGGCTCTGTTTTGAATATCCGTAAGCATAATGGATATATGGTAAGTTTTGAAATTTAATTATTTTATTATATATATTTTATAATCTAGAGTATAACATTTTGCCTCCAACTAAAGTACATAAGATTTCTGTGTGTAGAATTTTTTCTTCTTTGCAACTAGTAATATCTTGAGATAAAATAGTAAGGTCTGCATCAAAACCCGGCCGAATTTTTCCTCTTCGGTGTTCTGCAAACTCTCCATATGCTGCCCAAGTAGTAAACATTTTCAAAGCATTAATTCTAGAAATTGCTTCTTGTTTTTGCCATCCTTTTTTTGGTAAACCCTTATGGTTCTTTCTAGTAACAGCAGCATAATATTCAAAAATAGGGTTGCCGTCTTCAATGGGACAATCTGAGCCTCCTGGTATTTTACATCCTGCATCTATAAAGGATTGCCAGCGTGAAATTTGATGCAATCTGTGAGAACCCAGTCTATCGTGTAACCATGGCATATCGCTTGTACAATGGCTTGGTTGCATCGATGGAACAACGCCTATCTTTCTAAATTGGGGGATGTCTTCATCGCAGACCATCTGGGCATGTTCAATCCGCCATCTATGATTCTTATTATTTCTCATTATATCTGAATATACTTTTAAAGCTGCTTTGTTTCCTCGATCGCCAATAGCATGTGTACAAAGCTGAAATCCTGCTTCTTTACATTGTTGAGCTAGGTTCGTATAATCATTAGTAGAAATAAGAATAAGGCCACAATTGTTTTGATCATCATGATAGGGCTCCAAAAGGGCGGCCCCCCTACTTCCTAACGCCCCATCAATAAATGCTTTTACAGAACGTATATTATAATTGTTTAAACTATAATGTCCATTCTTAAATATCTTTTTTAAGAGTTTAGGATAGCTGCTACCCAGCATACCATATACCCGGATAGGCAGCGCGTTGTTTTTAGACAATTTTTGCAATACCTTTATTGTCACCGGATCTTGCCAAGCATCATGGATATTTGTAATTCCTTTAGAAATGATGATTTCTAAAGCTAATTCGATCCATCTTTCTACATTTTTTTCACTAGGCTTTGGAATAATAGCCTGCACTGGTTGCATGGCATTGTCAATTAATATACAATCATTGATAATGTTTCCTCCCTGAGGTGGTTCTAGAGAGACATCTAAACCAGAAAGTTGCATGGCTTTTTGGTTTACCCAATATGAGTGTCCATCAATGCGGGTAAGTATTATTGGTTGAGAAACATGTAGGTTGTTTAATATGTCAGAATCAGGGAAAATTTTATTATCCCATTTGTTATGGTCCCATCCAAATCCTAATATAAATTCATCAAAATCTAGCTTCTTACTTTTCTGTAGAACTTTGTCAGCAATTTCATGTGATGATTTACAATTCTTTAAATTTAATAAGTCCGTTTGTTTCCCAAGGTTTACAAGATGAAAGTGGGCATCCACAAATCCAGGAATCACTGTAGCTCCTTGTAAATCAATGTTTTTATAATTGTAATCTATAGCATTGATTGCTGCAATTTTTCCATTGTTAATAGATATTGTTTCTGCAATGGGACATGATTCTTCCAAGGTAATAATGTTGCCATTTACTAAATTTATTTTACGGCTCATGTTCAAATTTAGGATTTTGTGTACCCATAAAAGGGTATTAAATTGAACTAACTAATAATTCAAATATATAAAAATGAATGAAATAATTGACTTGCGAAGTGATACGGTGACCTTGCCTTCTGATAAAATGCGTTCAGCTATTGCAGCTGCAAAATTAGGCGATGATGTTTTTGGTGAAGATCCTTCTGTAAATAGTTTGGAGGTAAAAGCAGCAGATATCATGGATAAAGAAGCCGGTCTCCTAGTTCCAAGTGGTACAATGGGTAATTTGGTATCTATACTGGTTCATTGCCAACGGGGAACTGAAATCATTGTGGGAGATAAAGCTCATACATTTGTATATGAAGCTGGGGGTATTTCAGCTTTTGGTGGAATTCATTCCAGACAGCTGAAAAACAAGGAAGATGGAACTATTGATATTTTTGATATAAAATCAGCCATCCGAATGGACAATATTCATTTTCCAAAAACTTCTGCTATTACACTTGAAAACTCTCACAACCTTTGTAATGGTGCACCTCTTACACCAGCTTATATCAATTCAATTTCTGAAATTACAAATGATAATAATATGAAGTTGCACATTGATGGGGCCAGAATTTTCAATGCAGCAGTAGCATTAAATGTTGATGTAAAAGAAATGGTCAAAGGTGCAAATTCAGTAACTTTCTGCTTATCAAAAGGGCTTGGTGCCCCAATAGGCTCAGTAATCTGTGGAAGTGAAAGATTTATTTATCATGCCCGCCGAACCCGAAAAGCATTAGGCGGCGGTATGCGCCAAGCTGGCATCATTGCTACTGCTGGTATTTTTTCTCTGGACAACATGCTTGATCAAATTAGGAATGACCATCAAAATGCTAAACGCTTAGCAGAAGGTATTGATGAAATAGATGGTTTATTTGTAGATAAGAAAAATATTATATCCAATATACTCTATTTTGATATTGAAAAGGGGACATCTCGCTGTGATAAGTTGGCCAGTCAAACACAAAATATTAATATATATCCGTTTGAAATTAATTTAGATGGGGTTCGTTTTTTTGAAAGCAGTCCAAATCGTTTTCGCCTAGTAACACATTATGGTATTAAAAAAGATGATATAGAAAAAGCATTGAGGATTATTAAAAAAATAGTTTTTTAGGATTCTTCTACGATATTGCTTCCTACGTTATTATCTTCACTTAGACTCTTGGCATTTTCTTAAGTGTCTAAAGTTTCATCTGATATAATTTTTATAGATAGTTTTTTGGATCCATTTTGTTTATTTTATAATAACATATAGATTTTTTTCTTTTCTAGGCAAGCTTTCAATGCATTCATGGCAACTATGATTAAATTAAGGGAATCCGTTTTATTAATCACCAAAAACATTATTATAACAAAGGGATTGAATACTAATTCTAAACTAATTTTAAATCATAAGAACCAATTAATCGATAAATGTTTTAGAAGCCTCATGAACCAATCAATATAGCTATCCTCCCAATACAATATTGACTAATAATACAACATCTAGTACATTCAATAGTCCATCTCCATTTATATCTGAACATGCATCTGGCTGAACATCTGATGCAAGTACAAGGTTCACTAATAACACCACATCCAATACGTTTGTGATATCGTCGCTATTTAGATCTCCTTCAAGGGCACAATCTTCTGATCCTCCTCCAACTATAATTGGCAGTGAAATCTGGGGGTTAGGATAGTTTTCTATATCATCATCTGCAAAATGAAATAGAGCATCATAGCTTCCATCTGCAACTCCAGAAATAGTAGAATAAAAAGTTACGCCATCTTCATATGTGTGGCTATCTGGAATCATATCGAATTCATAAAACATATTATCTGTATTAGATATTATAACTTTTTTTAACCAAGGAAGATTGCTATCTCCATCAGAATACATTATAGAAAGGGTATTAGTTTCACTGTCAAATTGTGGACTACTAAGTGCGAGGGCAATATTGCCCTCTTGGGAATTAGTAGTACATATCATAAGCCCAGGATTTGTTTGGTCTTTAACTTCAGCTTCTACATCAAGTCCACTTAGTGAAGCTTCTACAGTTACCCCCAGTACAATAAATCCATTAATTGAATTAGGCCAAGTACCCCAATCACTATCATTTATTATATAATTCATAAGGGCTGTTGCCTGCATATCATTTCCACTAGTGCTGTAAGAAATATTTGTCGTCAGGTATTCGAATCCCTCTATCTCACCCGTAGCAAGGTCGCCAGATATTTTTAATAGTCCGGGAGTTAATTGACCAAAACCACCATCACCATAGCCAATTGCATATGCAGTACCACTGTTGCCATCAGATGCATTAGATTCCGGATTTACAATTCCTACTCCATACAAATACCAAGGACCAAATAGACCTCCTTCATCACAGCATCCGCCATTTATAGTAATGCTTAAATAAACTCTTTCTATTTCTTCACCTTTATAGGTACCTCTAAGTGCGGTTATATCCTGATTAGAAGAGGCGTCTCCTGATGGTTCATCCACCATAGAAGCATATAAATTGTTTCCTGGTGGCCAATTTCCATTTATATTGTGTGGTGTACCAGAAACAATCATTGTTCCATAATCATAACCTAAGGCTTCGGAATTAACTAAGCCAGATATATATGAATAGGCTGAATTCCCATTCCCTGTAGATATTGTGCCACCCCAAGTTGATTCATAACCGGTCATACCAAGTAAACTAGCTGTGGCTGATTGCCAAGTAGTTTGATTATCAGTTGAAACATACACTGTTGCATTTTCTATGCCTGCTTGAAGTTCTGTTGATATGTCTGCATTTACAATAAATTCTGTTCTTGGTGCTGTTGTAGAAAAATGTTCTATTCCAATATCTCTTGATTGTAATTCTAAATAAGCTCTTTTGGCCTCCATTGCTTCAGTGTAAAATTTTTGCAACATTTTGTGGAGGGCTTTTTGCCCTAGTTCCTGTTCTTGCTCAGGAGTATATTCTTCTGATAAAATAATAGTAGTGCATAATATAATTCCTGATATAATTATATTTGATGTTTTCATTCCAATTCACTCCATAGTTCAGAAATGAACTTAATACTGCTATTCTGATAAATCCTTGTTTTTTTTATGTTTGTAATATATTGTTACAATTTTATAAGCTTTTCTAAAATTTTTTACTCTAATTTATAAGTGATGTAAATTATAGAGTAAATATGTTCTATAAATACTTATCCTTTATCCTGCTCTTTCCCATTTGCCTGCAAGGTAAAGAATGTTCCGATGAGTTGATTGAATTTTATGATGCCTGCTACAACAAAGATCATATAAATGTTCTTCAGGATTTTGTTGATTTAAATCCCAGTCTCTCTGGTTTACAACCACAGAATATTGGACATCAGAAATGGACTAATAATCAGCTAACATATCTCTATCTTGGTAGCAATAATATCGAAACAATACCAGATAGCATTGGTCTCCTTAAAGGCCTTCTTGGACTAGATCTTCGTGAAAATAAAATTAAAGCTCTCCCTGATGGAATTTGTGATATTTATCCTTTTTATACTGAAATTAATCTGGGCGGTAATCAAATTTGTCCAAAATATCCTTTTTGTTTTGACTACATTGGAGATCAGGATATAGGGGAGTGTGAAAATTTCAAGTGTCCACATGGATTCATGGAAATTGATGGTGAATGCTTTAATAAAGAGCATATACAAATTTTACAAAACATTATTGATATTAATCCAAGGCTTGATGGTATTGTTCCACTTGAACTTGGCAACGAAATTGGATACTTGGGTTGGAAAAATGGAAAATTAAATCATTTAAACTTGTTAGGCCATGGAATAACACGCCTGCCTGAAAGCCTCTGCTATATTTATAAAGATTTAGATTATTTTGATGTATCAAATAATTCAATTTGTCCACCCTATCCTGAATGTTTTGAGTTTATAGGTTTCCAGAATACAGGTGGCTGTAATTCATTAGTTTATAATGAAAAAGCAGGAGTTAATAATATTTATGTTGATAATTGGGATATAACATCAGCTTATGACATTTCTAGTATAAATTTTGAATATTTTCAAAGTGATATAAACATATTAAAGGAATTTATTAATAATAATGAAAGTCTCTGGGGACAGAACCCTTTACAGATTGGAATACAAAAGTGGACCAATATGCGTTTAACCTCCTTGGATTTATCTGACTTAAAAATTACATATATTCCTGCAAAACTCTGTGATATTTATTCAAATTTGACATTATTTGATGTAAGTGATAATGAGATTTGTCCTCCTTTTCCAAATTGTATTGAATATATTGGGAAACAAAAAACTGAGATTTGTGGAAATTATCTGTGCCCTGAAAATTATATTGAAATAGATAAAAATTGTTACCATATAGAACATTTTACATTTTTAGAAAAACTTATTGATAACAACGCCTCATTATCTGAAGCTATTCCCAAACCAAAACCTCTAGAGATTGGTAATAAAAATGGGGTTCAAAAATGGCGCAATGGTAAAATTGAAAAACTAGTTATAACGGGTAATAATCTTAATAAAATACCCCAGAGTATTTGTAACATCTATGATGATATCTTGGTGTTTGATATATCTAATAATGCTATTTGTCCTCCTTATCCGCCATGCATCAAAAATGTTGGTTACCAAAATATTGAAACCTGTGAAGTTTCTATTCAGCCTAAAACAAACTGCCCGGATGGATATGTATCCTTTGATGGTCAGTGCTATTATAATAATGATTTACAGACACTAATAGATGTAAACAAGATAAATCCATCTTTAAGTGCACATCACCCTATGCTATTGGGATATCAACTCTGGAAAAACGGGCGGCTTTATCAGCTAAGCCTTAATGATTTACAAATAGTTTCCATTCCTGAAAGTATAAAAAATTTGGATAGTCTTGTTTATTTGAATTTAAATAACAACTTGCTTTCTTCGCTGCCAGAAACATTCTGTAATATTTTTTCAAATCTTGACAATTTACAAATAGCCAATAACTTGCTTTGTCCTCCATACTTAAGCTGTTTTGACTTTATAGGAGATCAAAATACAAAAAATTGTGAACATCAATATTGTCCATATGGATATGAAGAAATTGAAGGAGAATGTTATTTTGAAAAGGATATTTCAGTTTTGCAGGATTTTATCAATCACAATGCTAGTTTAAGTGATCGAAATCCTCTTGATGTAGGTATACAAAAATGGGTGAATATGAGGCTTAATTATTTATATTTAGGGGTTAATGAAATGACGATCATCCCCGAAAGTATTTGTACAATTATTTCAAATTTGAAAACATTAAATATTTCTCAGAATAATGTGTGTCCTCCATATCCTGATTGTGTTGAAGACCTTATTGGAGAACAAGACACCACTGAATGCCCTTAATAATTAAGATATTTCAGCTTGTGCTGCTGCTAATCTAGCAACTGGAACTCGATAGGGCGAACAACTAACATAGTTTAATCCTGCTTCCTGAAAAAAATTAATCGATTTAGGATCTCCGCCATGTTCTCCGCATATACCAATTTTAAGATTAGAATTCGTTGAACGTCCTTTTTCAATACCCATTTTTACTAGATTTCCAACCCCTTCAGTATCAATCGATTGAAATGGATCAGTTATAAGTATGTTTTTTTCAAGATAGTTAGGGAGAAAACTGCCAATATCATCACGTGAAAAACCAAATGTTGTTTGGGTTAGGTCATTTGTACCAAAAGAAAAAAAATGGGCTTCTTTTCCAATTTCATCTGCAATTGTACATGCCCTAGGTAATTCTATCATAGTGCCAACTAGATATTTAATATTATGACCCGTTTCTTTTTGTGTTAATGTTGCCATAGAATGAATAATTTTTTTTTGATGAATAAATTCAGATACAGAGCTCACAAGTGGAACCATTATTTCTGGAAATGATTTTACACCTTCATTTAATAACTCGGCCGCTGCACGAAAAATTGCAATTGCCTGCATTTCGGTGATTTCTGGAAATGAAATACCTAGTCTGCAACCCCTGTGGCCTAACATAGGGTTTAGCTCATTTAATTTTTTTATACGTGTATTTAAGTCTTCTACCATAATGTTCAGTGAGTTAGCCAATTCTTCAATTTTAGTTTTTTCCTGAGGTAAAAATTCATGAAGAGGGGGATCAAGCAGTCTAATGGTTACTGGATAGGGCGCCATGGATTTAAGTATATAATAAAAATCTTTCTGTTGATATGGAAGCAATTTCATAATGGCATTGCGGCGATCTTTATCATTATCGGCAAGAATCATTTCCCGCATTGCCATTATGCGATCTGGATCGAAGAACATATGCTCGGTGCGACAAAGTCCAATCCCTTCTGCGCCAAAGTTTTTCGCAGTTAGAGCATCCGTTGGACTGTCTGCATTGGTTCGAACTTGCAATTTTCGGTATTTATCTGCCATCTTCATCAGAGTCTGAAAATAGCTATTAGATTTAATATCTACTTCTACCAATGGAATTAGACCTATATAAACTTTACCACTACTACCATTAAGTGTCAACCAATCCCCTTCATGCAAGATTGTTCCGTTTATTGATAGTTTTTTTTCATTGGCTGAAATAATTATTTCTGAACACCCTACTATGCAGCATTTTCCCCAGCCCCTTGCAACAAGCGCAGCATGAGATGTCATGCCGCCTCTTGCTGTTAAAATAGCTTCAGATACAAACATCCCGTGGATATCTTCAGGGGATGTCTCATTTCGAACTAAAACAACCTGTTTGCCTTTTTTATGCCAGATTTCAGCATCATCGGCTGTAAAAACAATTTGCCCCGTTGCTCCTCCTGGTCCTGCGGGTAATCCTTTTGCTAGAACATTTGTTTTTTGTTCAATTGTATTGTCTAGCATAGGATACATTAATTCATCTAGTTGATTAGGTTTGACTCTATTTAGTGCTGTTTTTTCATCAATTAAGCCCTCTTTTACCATTTCAACAGCTATGCGTACTGCGGCTGAACCATTACGTTTTCCTGTACGGGTTTGTAACATCCATAGGCGTTGATTTTGAATGGTAAATTCGATGTCTTGCATATCACAATAATGGTTTTCAAGTTGGTCTTGAATTTTATACAATTCAACGTAGATGTTGGGCATGACAGAATCAAGGGCGGGCAAAGTATTGTCCTCTGATATTCGACTCGCATGATTTAGTGGATTGGGTGT
>Ga0187827_10007668_pt1 | contig 11916 bp, 9 predicted proteins | sample ETNtaG_39_FD_167969 | JGI IMG/M metagenome (GOLD analysis project Ga0187827, IMG submission 167969) | Marine microbial and viral communities from oxygen minimum zone, Eastern Pacific Ocean - ETNP2014_SV_150_PacBio MetaG (Illumina Assembly) | ecosystem: Environmental > Aquatic > Marine > Hypoxic... | reverse complement strand
CCCTTGTAATTTAGTCTGCATCCTCTCATCTATTTTGATGAAGCTTTTCTCTATCTCGATGCCCAGTTCCTCCAGGCCCAGACCGTCGCTGTTACCCTGCACTCCCACCGCAACCAGGACCTTCTGGCAATCCAATTCCTTGGTTCCCTCTGGAGATTCCACGGTAAGGCTGACACCTCCAGACCACTTCTTGACCGCCGCCACCCGGGAGCCAGTGAGCACCTCTATGCCCTGTCGACAAAAGGACCTCTCCAACTGCTGACTCATCTCTTCATCCTCGTTAGGCACCAGATGAGGAAGCATCTCTACCACTGTAACCTCAGCACCATAGGCCTTGTACAGATATGCGAACTCCACCCCGGTGGCCCCACCACCCACGACCACCACGGGAGAAGGCACCTCTGGAAGCTCCAGGGCCTCTCGACTGGTGATAAGGCTTTCACCATCCACCTCCAGGCCGGGCACAGGCCTCGTACGGGCACCTGTAGCAACAATCACGTTACTTGAGGTAAGAGTCTGAGAATTACCCTTGACTTCAACCGTATGGGCATCCCGCAGACGGGCGTACCCCTTAATATGGTCCACCTTGTTCTTCTTCAGCAGGGATTCTACTCCGATGGTAAGGCGCTTGACCACCGTACGACTCCGAGCGACGGCCTTACCAAAATCGTACTGTAGGTTGTCGAAGGATATGCCGAACTCCTCAGCTCGCTGGAAGAGGCTCAGCACTTCCGCATTTCTCAGAAGTACCTTGCTGGGAATACAGCCCCAGTTGAGGCAGACTCCCCCAACCTCATCCTTTTCCACCAACGCCGTTTTCAGTCCCAGCTGGCCTGCACGTATGGCCGCAACATACCCACCTGGACCCCCACCGATGATTACAGCGTCATAGTCTACATCTGCCATTAAAGCCAACTTTCGCAGCGGAAATGCGTTAGAGGACCCATTCAGTATACCACCCTGCTCTCCGAGGAACCAAGGATATGTTATAGCAGAACAAATGTAGCACATTCATCACATTTTCTAGGTCGATATTTACAATTACAGCTACAACCCTTGAAGCAGGATGACCTCTTTGCTACACTGGCCTTACTTTTTTGGAAGGTACATAATCATGACCTCTCCTAGGCTGAGCCAGGACGAAGTCCAACATATAGCACTGATCTACCGTCTGGGGTTGAGCCAGGAGGAGATCGAGAGCCTTCGGCATCAACTCTCCGACATCCTCGAGAACTTCCAGGTGCTGGATCAGGTGGATACCACCGACGTCCCTCCTACAGGGCATTCCGTGACCCTAGAGAACGTGATGAGACAGGACGAAACCACCTCTCCCATGTCGAAGGAGGATACTTTGGCCAACGCCCCCCTAAGAGAGGACGATTACTTCCGGGTCAAGGCAGTGCTGGATTGATGCCATCCAATCTCTACGATCTCACCCTCCATGAGGCCCGCCATCTCCTGGATGGCCGAGAGGTCTCTTCCCAGGAACTGACCCAGGCCGTCCTCGACCGCGTGCAGCAGGTGGAGCCCCGTATAAAGTCCTATGTGACCATCACAGGGGAAATGGCCCTGCAGCAGGCCAAAGAGGCTGACCAGGCCATCGCTCAGGGGGAGGTAAGCCCCTTGGCAGGAGTGCCCATGCAGCTCAAAGACAACATGTGCACCCGTGGAATTCCCACCACCTGCTCCTCACAAATGCTAGAGAGCTTTATTCCACCCTACAATGCCACGGTGGTCGAGAAGCTGCTCACTGGGTCAGCAGTGGTGATTGGAAAAGGAAACATGGACGAGTTCGCAATGGGCTCCTCCACGGAAAACTCCGCCTTCTTTCCAACACGCAACCCTTGGGACATAGAGAGGGTACCCGGAGGTAGTAGCGGCGGTCCCGCGGCAGCAGTAGCCTCCGGCGAGTGCATCTATTCCCTGGGCTCCGACACCGGGGGCAGCATACGACAGCCAGCATCCTTTTGCGGCATCGTGGGGATGAAACCAACCTACGGGCTGGTGAGCCGCTACGGCCTGGTAGCCTTCGCCAGCTCTCTGGACCAGATCGGCCCCCTGACCAAGGACGTGACAGATTGCGCCCTGGTGCTGAGTGCCATTTCCGGCCACGATTCCCGCGATGCCACTTCCATACCTCAAGAGGCACAGGATTATAGCAAGGCTTTGACAGGTAACATCCGGGGCATAAAGATAGGAGTTCCCAAGGAGTACTACGGTGAGGGCATTGATCAAAACGTGGCGCACGCGATGAGAATAGCCCTGGAGAAGCTGGAAGAACTGGGAGCCTCAGTGGAGGAGACTTCGCTGCCTCACACAAGATATGCCCTGGCTGTGTATTACATCCTGGCACCCTCGGAAGCATCGGCCAACCTGGCCCGATACGACGGTGTGAAATACGGGTACTCCGCCCAGGACGCCGACAGCATGTGGGAGGCAATGGAGAGAACAAAGCAGCACGGCTTTGGCCCAGAAGTGAAGCGTCGTATAATGCTTGGCACATACGCCCTGTCCGCGGGCTACTACGACGCCTACTACCTCAAGGCCCAGAGGGTGCGCACCCTCATAAGCAGGGAGTTCCAGGAGGCCTTCCAGAAGTACGATGTCCTGATCACTCCCACCTCTCCTTCGGTGGCATTCAAGCTAGGAGCCAAGGTAGAGGACCCCGTTCAGATGTACCAGAACGATGTGTGCACCATTCCCGTCAACATCGCAGGCATTCCGGCCATGTCCCTCCCTGCAGGGTTTGTGGATGGGCTTCCCGTAGGTATGCAGATCATAGGCAAACCCCTGGCGGAGGAGACTATATTGCGAGTAGCATATACCTATGAAAAAGCCACCGCATGGCACAAGATGAGGCCAGAGCTATGAAAGATATTCTTACAATCCTGGAAAAGAACGCAAAGGCTACCCCAGAGGAGGTCTCGGAGATGACTGGGCATACCCCGGAAGCGGTACAGGAAGCCATTGCACAGGCGGAACGGGACCGAACCATCGTCAAGTACAAGACCATCATCAACTGGGAACATTTGGGAGAGCAGGAGGTGCTTGCCATGGTGGAACTGCGGGTGACTCCCCAGCGTGATGTGGGTTTCGATGGCATAGCCAAGAGGATCGCTCGCTTCCCAGAGGTACGCTCGCTCCACCTGATGTCTGGGTCCTACGACTTGTCGGTGCTGCTGGCAGGGCAAACCATGCAGGAAGTCGCCAGCTTCGTGGCCATAAAGCTAGCTGTCTTAGAAGAGGTACAGGGAACCACCACCCACTTCCTCTTAAAACGCTTCAAGGAGGACGGGGTAATCCTGGATGGAGAGGACGGGGCCAAGCGCCTCCCTCTCAGCCCATAGGGCGAACCATTGAGCAATAAGCAAGAGCCAGCACAGGACAAATCTTTCCTCTCTCAACGGGTAAAGGATCTCTCACCATCCGGCATACGTCGGTTCTTCGACATCATCTCCACCATGGACGATGTCGTTTCCTTGGGAGTAGGAGAGCCCGACTTCATCACTCCCTGGCGCATCCGTGAGGCGGCCATCTACTCCCTGGAGAAGGGATATACCATGTATACCTCCAACTTCGGCCTGTTGGAGTTGCGTCAGGCAATAAGCGCCTACCTAAAAGAGAGCTATGACCTGAACTACGACCCCGCCGATCAGGTAATCGTTACCGTGGGAGTCAGCCAAGCTCTTGACTTAGCCATGAGGGCCATCCTAGATCTGGGAGACGAAGTCATAATCCCCGAGCCCACGTACGTATCTTACATGCCCTGCGTCTCCCTTTCGGGAGGCGTCCCTGTAACTGTGCCCACTCACATGGAAAACTCCTTCCGAGTGCAGCCTGCGGACATCGAGGCTCGGATCACACCCAGGACCAAGGCCATCCTCATGGGCTACCCGAACAACCCGACGGGCGCAGTCATGCCTCGACGTGAGATGGAGCAGATAGCGGACATAGCACGGCGCCACGACCTGATGGTGGTCTCTGACGAGATCTACGACCGCTTGGTGTACGGAGTAGAGCACGTCTGCTTTGCCTCGCTGCCTGAGATGGCGGACCGCACCATTCACGTAGGAGGCTTCTCCAAGTCCTACGCTATGACCGGATGGCGCATCGGCTACGCCTGTTCGAATTCGGAGATCATCGAGGCCATGATGAAGGTGCACCAGTACACCATGATGTGCGCACCCATTCAAGGCCAGATGGCAGCCATCGAGGCCCTTCGCTCAGGAGATAGCTCCGTGGAGGAGATGCGAGAGGAATACAATCGCCGTCGTCATCTCATGGTCAGGGGTTTCAACCGACTAGGCCTAAGCTGCCTAGAACCCCAGGGTGCTTTCTACACCTTTCCATCCATCAAGGGACTGGACATGTCCTCCGACGAATTCGCAGAACGATTGCTGCTGGAGGAAAGAGTGGCCCTGGTTCCCGGCTCGGCTTTTGGTCCGAGTGGCGAGGGGCACGTCAGATGTTGCTACGCCGTTTCTACGGAAGAAATCGAGGAAGCCCTGGAACGCATCGGGCGCTTTGTGGGGAGCGTCAAGGGTGGTCACTGAACCTTCCTGGGAAGACCTTCTAACGGGGTTCCCTGTCCCGATCCAGTTTCAGGGAGCCACGCCGTGGCAACCCTACGAGCACATGGGGGGAACTGGCATGCTGGTGCTCACCAACATGGGGCCCATCCAGTGCCTATACAACCAAGCACAAGAAGCAACTAAGGCCGTTCTGTGGGTCTCCGGCGCATACGGTGGGTTCGGCGGAGGCCTTTATGGAATCCCTTCAGAGGAACTGACCCGGGACGGCATCTCCTCCCTGCGACTGAGCTACCGTAAGCCTAACAATCTTTCAAACTGTATCATGGACGTGCTGGTAGGCGTTGACTTCCTGCGGGAGCAGGGCTGCAACAAGGTGGCACTAGTGGGCCACTCCTTTGGGGGAGCGGTTGTCATCGCCGCCGCCCCTTTAAGTGATGCCGTGGCAGCGGTCGTCGGCCTTGCGAGCCAGACCTACGGCGCTAAATACGCCTACATGGTAAGCCCAAGGCCGCTTCTTCTGATCCACGGGGAGAAGGACGACAAACTGACCTATCGCTGCTCTGTCCTCATCAACGAGATTGCTAGAGAGCCCAAGAAACTGGTTCTATACCCCAGGGCGGGCCACAACCTCCGGGAGTGCCGGAACGAGCTTCATCCCGTCCTCAAGACCTGGCTACTGGAGAAGCTGGAAGGCTGAACAACAACGGTCCTATATCACGTCAAGCTCGTCCAGATTCTCTCAGATTGCTATTACCAGCGCGATTACCCCGAGGATAGCCACTTCTGCCTTGGAAAGTGCCCAAAATCTCCTCGAGATCGTCGGTACGTTCGGCGCACTGCCAAAACAGCACATCAAGAGACAAAAGGCTACAAGAACTGTCCCCTGGTGATCATTCTGTCTGCCGTCCCGCTGTAACCCACGAATTGAGATGAGATACCAAATAATATGGCCGTGATAAAGGTAGCTCCCATCAGGGCCAGGATTACAGCTGTCTGGGCCCACATGCAATACGGGCTGTATTCCCAAACCAGCCAGTGTTACCGTTTGAGGAACTTGCTTCGGTGTTGGATTTAGGCCGTTCCGCTACTGGAATAGTTTGCTCCGACCACCATAATTGCAGGCGGTCAATGTCTCGCGTTGTGGCTGCCTTTTGTGTCTCCTGCCAGGCCTTGAACGAGAACCCAGAGTCACCTGAAGGCTGTGGTTCCCCAGAAGGCTAATCGTTCTCTTCACAACGCTAATACATCTTATGCGACACGAAATTCCTTCAGGCGCTATTGTAGTCTAGTAAACAGCATCCCACGAGGTTCTATCCGAATAATGTTCGTAGGGGTTTTGGCAGACATCTCATGGCAATCCCTACCTCACAAAAGAATCTATGAGAGCTGCTATCTCCCCCAGCCTAGTGCGGACGAATAGGTGACCCGTGCCCTCCAGGATGACCAACCAGGAGTCCTTGATACCCCGCACCAACTCCCTGGCAAAACGGATTGGCGTCATCACGTCTTCCTCTCCAAAGATGAGTAGCGTGGGGCAGGAGATATGTTGCAGCCGGTCCCGGGAGTTAAAGGCAATGGTGGCCTCCATCTGGCGCTCGTAGGCGTCCGGCTCCTGGAACAGTGAGTCATCCAGAACATCCTGTACCACCTGGTCTATCAGGCCGGGTATCTGGTACTCCTTGTACGTGTACGCCCAGGGCAGGGTAAAACGCACGTATTCCTCCCGGGGCAATTCTCTTCTTAGCGAGGCAAATCCCCTCAACAGAGCGGCGCCCCGGGGGTCGGTGGCATCGTAGGTAGCAAGGAGCACTAGGCGGTCGACCAGGTGTGGAAAGCTGATGGCCAGTTCCTGGGCTATGGCTCCTCCCATGGAGTAGCCCACCACGTGAGCGCGGTCGATACCCACCTCGGCCATTAGCCCGGCGGCATCCTCCACCATGTCCCTAATGGCATAGGGACTGCTGCCACGCTGGCTCAGACCACTATCGCGATTATCGAAGGAGACCACCCTGAAAGAACTCTTCAGCAGACAGGGGAGCTGCCCCCATCCACGATGATCCCCGCTTAGACCCGTAATGAGTATCACCGGAGGTGCATCAGGCTCCCCATCGATTTCGTAGTAGAGGCTCAGACCATTGGCTGTTGCATAGGGCATAGTTATTGCCGCCAGGCCAGCCCCTCGGTAGCCTTCAGGAACCTCGCATGGAGAGTGTTACCCGAGGCAATTACGCTCTCAGCTTGCAAGGAGGATGGCGTCTTGTACTTATCTGTAATAACGCCTCCCGCCTCGGGCACCAGGACAAGGCCCGTAGCAATGTCCCAGGGACACAAGTTATGGTGAAAATACATGTCCGTCCTTCCACACGCTGCATAGGCCAGTCCCAGCGCCGCAGAGCCCATTATTCTCGTGCCCTGGATGTTGGGCCACAGGTGCAACACCAGTTCGATGGCCGTGGAGGCTTCTTCGTCTACATAGCCAAGGTCATAGCTCAGGAGGGCGTCTTCCAACTCGGTCTTGGCAGAGACGGTTATCGCGCTGCCGTTCAGGAAAGCCCCTCCACCCTTTACGGCTTGAAACATCTCATCACGCACGGGATCGTAGGTCAGGCCCATTATCACATCATTCCCTTTTGCCAGGGCTAGAACCGTGCAGAAGAAGGGGATGCCTAGAACGTAGTTCCGGGTGCCATCCAGTGGATCGATTATCCAGGTGTATTCCGAGTTGGTGGGAACCGCATCCGATTCCTCCGCCAAGAAACCATCGTCGGGAAACTCTCCGTGCAACTCCTCAATGACCTGACGCTCCACCAGTTTGTCCACATCGCTGACCAGATTGGCCCTACCTTTATACGAGACTTCTTTCTCGCCGTGCAGCCTCGTCACCAGCGTCTGACCTGCCTCCTTCACCACTCTGAGAGCTACGTCTAAAGCAGGGAGGCCGGATCGAGAAGAAGGCAGGAGAACAGGGGTTCCACTATTCAAAGCGCAGCCTCCGAGATGCCCATCCTCTCCCGAACCTCAGTCAGGGTCTCACGGGCGATGGTCCTGGCGCGGCGGGCTCCCTCCCGGAGCACCTCTTCCACATAGCCTGGCTTCTCCACAAACTCACGGCGACGCTCCCTGAAAGACTCCAGCGTCTTGTTGATGCCATCGGCCATCAACTGCTTGTCGTCCACGCAGCCAAGCTGGGCCGAGATGCACTTCTCGTACACATCATCCAGCCTGTCGGGGTTGAACAGCTTGTGAAGGGCGTACACGTTGCAGATTTCGGGACGCCCGGGGTCCGTACGGCGGAGACGTTGGGGGTCTGTGAAGGCCGTCTTGACCCTGGCACTGGTCTCCTCCGGAGTGGCAGCCAGTTCTATGTGGTTGCCCAGGCTCTTGCTCATCTTCTGCTTACCATCCAGGCCCAGAATCAGAGGGTATTCCGTCAGCTTGGGTTGCGGCTCAGGAAATGTAGGGCCGTAGAGGTGGTTAAAACGCCGAACTATCTCCCGAGCCAACTCCAGGTGGGGCAACTGGTCCTCTCCTACCGGCACGGTGTCTGCTTTGTAGAGGATGATGTCGGCAGTCATGAGGACTGGATAGCCCACCAAACCGTAGCTGACCGACTCCTCCGTTTCTTCTAGCTGGCGTACCTTGTCCTTGAAGGTCGGCACCCGCATCAACCAGCCAAGAGGAGTCACCATGCTGAGAAGCGTATGGAGGGCCATCACCTCCGGCACCTGAGACTGGACAAAGACCAGGCTCCTCTCCGGGTCTATGCCCGCCCCCAGCCAGTCCAGAACCATCTCTCGAATGTTTTGCTGAATCTCCCTGGTGGCCTCTCCATGCATGTCCGTGAGTGCATGAACGTCCACTGCACAGTAAATGCAGCGGTACTCTTCCTGGAGTGCCACCCAGTTTTGCAGTGCTCCGATGTAATTGCCAAGGTGCAGTCGTCCCGAGGGGCGCATGCCTGAGAAGACACTGTGTTCCGTTGTAGTCATGATGCCTCAGACGGGAAGTCTATCACAGAAGGGGTATGTGGGAAAGAAAAGGTGCTTCACACACCTAATAATCCCTCGAGAATTTTGACAAGTTTAAAGAAAGGTGCTAGAGTTTCCCTGTGTGACAATTCAAATTCCTCATCATTTCCCATGTTCTCCCGTCGGAATTCGATATTGTACGCGCTTTTCCCAGTTCACCTAGCCCATACATTCCTACATGCTTCCATTGTGCTAAAGCGGACCATGGGCTATGGTTCATCATTGGAATGGATATAAAACTGGTCAGCAGCCCTGGCTGCTGACCAGTCAAATCTCTAGGGTGTTCCCTAGCAGGAGAGGTTGGAGAATTATGGCGGAGCAAGCTCAAGCAGCAGAATACACTGCTCAGGATATACAGGTTCTGGAGGGGATGGAGGCGGTGCGAAGACGTCCGGGGATGTACATCGGTAGTACCGACCATCGTGGCCTCCACCATCTGATCTACGAAATCGTAGACAACGCTGTGGACGAAGCCATGGCCGGCTACTGCACCAGCGTCGCCATCCGTATCGAAGCTGACGGCTCTGTCAAAGTAGAGGACGATGGCCGAGGCATTCCCGTCGACCTCCACCCAACTACCGGCAAGACCGCTGTGGAAACGGTGATGACCACCCTTCACGCCGGTGCCAAGTTCGGGGGTAAGGGATACTCGGTTTCTGGGGGACTCCACGGAGTAGGAGCCTCTGTGGTAAACGCTCTCTCTTCCTGGTTGCGAGTAGCAGTGAAGAGAGACGGCTTCCTGCACACCCAGGACTTCCAGAGAGGGATCACGATAGGCCCTCTGGAAAAGGAACGAAAAGCATCGGGCACCGGAACCACCACGACCTTTATGCCCGATGAGGATATCTTCGGTCCTCCCGAATACGACTTCGACACACTGAGTCAGCGCTTCAAGGAGATGGCCTATCTCAATCAAGGCCTTCAGATATCACTGATCAGCGAGTGGCACAAGGAACATGGATACTCCGGATGGAGGCAGAAGTACCTCTTTGATGGAGGAATCGTCAGCTTTGTCAGCCAACTTAATCATAATAAAGAGGTCCTTCAGCCAACCCCCATCTACATTCAAAAGACTGTGGAAGGCACCATGGTGGAGGCAGCCTTTCAATATAACGGTGGCTTCTCCGAAATCACCTATTCCTTTGCCAACTGCATTAACACCGCCGACGGAGGGACCCACCTCACAGGGTTTCGGACTGCCCTTACACGGGCCCTCAATGACTACGCACGTAAGCAGAAGTTCCTGAAGGACGACCAGCCCAACTTCTCAGGAGAGGACGTGCGGGAGGGTCTAACCACAGTCCTCAGCGTAAAGCTGATGGATCCGCAGTTCGAAGGCCAAACCAAGGGTAAACTAGGCAATGCAGAGGTGAAGGGTTATGTGGACTCCGTAGTGGCCGAGGCCCTCACCTATTACCTCGAGGAACATCCCACGGAAGCTCGGGCCACTATAGACAAATGTCTCACCGCCCAGAAGGCCCGTGACGCGGCACGCAAAGCCAGGGACCTAGTGTTAAGAAAGAACGCCATGGATGGCGGCTCCCTTCCAGGTAAACTGGCGGACTGCTCCGAAAAGAACCCATCCCTTTCCGAGCTATACCTAGTAGAGGGAGAGTCCGCAGGCGGCTCGGCCAAGCAGGGCCGAGACAGACGCTTCCAAGCCATCTTGCCCCTGAAGGGCAAAATCCTCAACGTGGAAAAGGCCCGCCTAGACAAGATGCTGGGCCATGAGGAGATCCGCATCATCATCACCGCGGTGGGAGCAAGCCTGGGAGACGACCTAAACCTCGAGAAACTTCGCTATCACAAGGTCATCATCATGACGGACGCCGATGTGGACGGCTCTCACATAAGAACTCTCCTGCTAACCTTCTTCTACCGCAACATGCAGTCCCTCATAGAGGACGGATACTTGTACATAGCCCAGCCGCCTCTGTACAAGATCCAGGCAGGAAAAGACGCCCGCTACGCCTACCTAGAAGCGGAAAAGGACGCTATCCTCAAGAAAATGGAGGGTAAACGCGGCCTCTCCACCCAGCGATATAAGGGACTGGGTGAGATGAACCCCGACCAGCTCTGGGAGACCACCATGAACCCTGAGACCCGTAGCCTGCTCCAGGTAACCGCAGAGGACGCCGAGGCCGCCGACAGGGTCTTCACTGAGCTCATGGGCGAGGAAGTAGCCCCCCGCAAGGCCTTCATCCAGGCCTACGCCACCAGCGTTCGCAACCTGGACGTATAGAACCCTCAGAGATTGTCGGGGGATTCATACTTACTAGCAAATGGGGTTGGTTATCAGTAAATTACTGATAACCAACCCCATTATTTCTTTATACAGGCCAGATTCTTGAAGCATATGCTGCCTCGCTGATACCCTACATCTGGGGAAGGCCGGCCAGAGCCCTCTGCACCTCGGCCTGGGGATATGCGTAATCCTCCAGAGAGCCTGCAAAATAGGAGTCGTAGGCCGACAGGTCAAAGTGGCCGTGACCGCTAAGGTTGAATAGGATGGTCTTGGATTCTCCAGATTCCCTGCACCTGAGGGCCTCGTCCCTGACCACCTTGATGGCATGGGAAGGCTCGGGGGCCGGCAAGATCCCTTCTGTCCTGGCAAACTGGACAGCGGCGTCAAAGACGGCTGTCTGGTGTTCCGCCCTTCCTTCTACTAGCCCTTGTTCGCACAGAAGACTAATCAGGGGGGCCATCCCGTGGTAACGCAGTCCGCCAGCGTGAATAGCGGGGGGCACGAAGGTGTGCCCCAAGGTGAACATCTTCATCAGGGGCGTTGTTTCTGCTGTATCTCCAAAGTCGTAGGTGTAGACCCCTCGGGTGACGCTGGGAGAGGCTTCGGGCTCCACTGCGATAAAGTGAGTGTTTCCTTTTCCCTGCAGCTTGTCCTGAATGAAGGGAAAGGAGATTCCAGCAAAGTTGGATCCTCCGCCGATACACCCTATGACTATGTCCGGGTACAAGTTCAGCTTCTCGAAAACGGTCTTGCACTCCATCCCTATGATGCTCTGGTGCATTAGAACGTGGTTCAGAACGCTTCCCAGGGAGTAGTTAGTGTCGTCCCGGGTGGCGGCATCCTCCACCGCTTCGCTGATGGCCATGCCAAGGCTGCCGGGCGACTCTTTATCCTGAGCAAGAATGTTTCGCCCCGCATTGGTTTCGTCACTCGGGCTGGCAACCACACTCGCACCCCAGGTCTCCATCATGGAGCGGCGGTAGGGCTTCTGGTGGTAGCTGGCCTTGACCATGTAGACCTTACACTCCAGTCCAAAGAGCTGACAGGCAAAGGCCAAGGCGCTTCCCCATTGGCCCGCGCCCGTTTCCGTACTTAGTCTCTTGATCCCTTC
>Ga0187827_10007667_pt1 | contig 11916 bp, 13 predicted proteins | sample ETNtaG_39_FD_167969 | JGI IMG/M metagenome (GOLD analysis project Ga0187827, IMG submission 167969) | Marine microbial and viral communities from oxygen minimum zone, Eastern Pacific Ocean - ETNP2014_SV_150_PacBio MetaG (Illumina Assembly) | ecosystem: Environmental > Aquatic > Marine > Hypoxic... | reverse complement strand
ATGGCCATTCGCTGTTTTGTTTTCTGCATTCTTACCAGTGCATCGTCTATAAGTGTATCAGCACTAATGTGTTCGGTCTCTTTCAAGAAGTCGCTTATTTTTGATTCTTCAGTGCAAACACTCAAAAAATCGAACAGGTTAATTACTCCAATAATATTGCTTCTCGGACCGCTAAAGATAGGTATCCTGGAATATCTTACGTTTTTTGCCAAAACCTTCATTTGCTCTGTGTTTACTTCGGACGAGGCGACGGCTGCTTTATTGAGCGGTATCATAATTTTCCTTATTGGAATACTGCCGAGCTTCATAATATTTCTGGCCATCAAATCCTGATAGCCAGAGATAACCCCCTCTTTGGCACCTTCTCTTATGAAAAACCCTAATCTATATGGAGTAAAGACCGTCGTTCTTTTGTTCGTACGCCTTAAAAAAAATTGAGGAATTTTATTTACAGCTTTTAAAATATATACTAATGGGAAAAAGATCTGGGAAAAAAACCTGATACCGGATGATGCAGGATAAAGGAATTTATCGGCATTTCTTTGACAGATATCCTTTGGCATAACCTCCGCAAAAACCAGCATAATTGGTGCTAAAATCAGGGTTGCAGTTAATCCGGAATTAGCGTAAGAGATCTTTTCAAATATGATATTTGTAAAGATTGCGGATGCCAGATAGTTGACAATATTATTACCTATTAATATTGTGCATATCAAGGCTTGCGGGTCATTTAATAATTTCTTAATAATCTTTGCACTACGATTTCCTCTGTCAACATTATATTGTAGTCTGACGCGGTTGACACAGTAAACCGCGATCTCAATTCCTGAAAAATATGCAGAGGATAAAAGGAACAGAATTAACAGGTAATATTCAATCATTTTTGTCCTCGTCTGGCTTGTCTATTACATTCATTTCCTGCAGTATCGACGTAATGCGCCTTTTCCTGACGCCTTCAACAGTAAAAACAAAGTCCTCATATTTAACGGAATCTCCCTTTTGGGGAATATGTTCGAGCAAAGTAATAACAAGCCCACCAACAGTATCAACACCCATTGGTTCTATTTCCACGCCAAAAGTATCTGACCAGTCACGTAGACTAAGGTTACCGGAAATCAGATACTTGTTTTCATCAATTTTATTAATCGTTTCTCTTGGCTTTTCATGTTCATCCTGTATCTCGCCAACAATTTCCTCTATAATGTCTTCAAGTGTAATGAGCCCTGCCGTACCGCCATGTTCATCAACCACAATAGCCAGCTGGATACCTTCACGTCTAAACTGTCGCAACAAGCCTTCAATGCTTTTCGGTTCCGGAACAAACTGGACGGGTTTCAGAATGTCCTTCAATTGTACCTTTGGGTTAAGAAAAATATCCTTCGCATGAACCATACCTATGATATTGTCTGGCGTCTCTTCGTAAATTGGAAATTTCGTCTCTTTTGTTTCTCGTGCAAGTTCAATGAGTTTTTGTACGGGATCGGCAATATCAAACAAATTCATATCTACACGTGGAAGCATTATCTCTTTAATCTGCGCTCTCTTAAAATCCAGAATTCCATGTATCATAGAACGCTCCTCTTGATCGACAATGCCCTGTTTTTCACTAAACTCTACAAGCATTTTCAATTCGTCGATCGTAACACATTTTTCGTCACCGCCACCCTTATCAAAAACCCTGCTTATTAAATTAATAATTGAAGTTAAAATAACCCGAAATGGAAAAAAGATTTTATCAAAGAGATAAATAGGCATTGCGACCCATCTGGAATATTGATCCGGAATTTTTACTGCGATGTTTTTGGGAATTACTTCACCCATAATAATAATCGTGAGAAGGCTGCAAGCACACACTGCCCCCGCTACCCAGAGACTACCATGTGAACTGTCGACTGCTATCTTTTGAGCAACACCATAAGATGCACAGTAAAAACCAATATTTGCCAGCATATTTCCAAGCAGGATAGTTGTCAGCAAGTGCTTTGGTGTTTTCAGAAGTGCGTGTACTAATCTTTCAGATTTGCTATTACTTTTGCCAAATCTATTAACCACATCTCGGGTTAATGAAAAAAAGGCGGTTTCCGTGGCAGAAAAAAAAGCGGAGAAACAGAGCAGGGACAACATGAATAGGGCTTGCGGTAGGTAATTCAACAATAACGTATATAAATTGGCGTCTTCCAAGAATGTCACCCGTTATGGGAAGTGGCAGGCGTTACTTAAAAATCATCATAAAGTTAAAAGATAAAATAAAACTACTAATAACGCCCAATAGCCTAAAATTATAACCGTACACCCACAAAATTGTCAATTACAAAACATTACAGACAAATACAAATTGACAGCAACATATTATTTTAATAGAACGCGTTCTTTATCCTTAAATCTGTTGAAATCTATAAAATAATAAGGTTTTTTCGATATGGCGACATCAAACATAATAAACAAAATCAAACCATCTGCAACATTAGCATTAAGCAGTAAAGTAAAACAGATGAAATCAGAAGGCGTAGACGTAATCGGTTTTGGCGCCGGTGAGCCTGATTTCGACACACCGGAAGATATTAAAGCCTCGGCAATTGAATCGCTGAAAAGCGGTTTCACAAAGTATACACCGACTTCTGGAATTGAAAGAGGCTATATGTGACAAGCTATCGAAAGAAAACAATATCAACTATTCACCTCAACAGATACTTGCTTCATGTGGCGCTAAACAGGTAATCTTTAATTGTCTTCAGGCGTTATGTAATGATGGGGATGAGGTTTTAATTCCTTCGCCGTGTTGGCTGAGCTATCCGGAGCAAGTTACCTTTGCAAGAGGCAAGTCAGTATTCATTGGATCTTCCGATGAAAGTGATTTTAAGATTACAAGAAACAATATAGAAAACAACATAACAGACAAGACGAAGGTGCTTATATTGAATAGTCCCAGCAATCCCACCGGGAGCCTTTATACAGAAAAAGAACTATTTGAGATCGTCCAGCCCGCAATTAATGCCGGTTTATATATCATCTCAGATGAAATATACGAAAAAATTATATATGACGGGGAAAAACATGTTAGCCCCGCTTCGTTTGGAGAAGAGTTTTTCGAAAAACTAATTACCGTTAACGGATTTTCAAAGGCACTCTCAATGACTGGCTGGAGAATTGGATATGCGGCCGGCCCAGTCGATATTATAAAAGCCGCGACACTCGTTCAGGACCATTCAACTTCCGGTCCAAATTCTTTTACCCAGAAAGCTGCTGTTACAGCCTTACAAGGAGACGGAAAGGCAACCACAGATATGGTAAAAGAATTTGACAAGAGAAGAAAATATATTGTGGAACGACTTAATAATATAGACGGAATAACCTGTATGTTGCCCAAAGGCGCCTTTTACGTATTTCCAAATATATCTGGCCTCTATAATCGTGATATTTGTGGCCAGAAAGTTACCAATTCATTAGACTTGGCAAATCTAATTCTAGAGAAGGCCAAAACCGCCTTTGTTCCAGGAATCTGCTTCGGCTCCGACCTCCTCCTCGGAATCTCATATGCGACGTCCATGGAAAATATCAAAGAAGGTATAGATCGGTTCGAAAATCTTCTGAATGCCGGCATTGTACATGAAGGCTAGTATTTAAACCATACTGGTATTTATTGTACTGGTCTACGTATTATTTTTTTGTTATTTCTACTTTCCACTCCTCCGGGCCGGATAATATGTACTCCCAATCCATCTGGCCTGTTCGTTCTGCGTCTAACTGATACTTCAGTGGTTTTGGGTCGTGATCATTTATCAATATCATCTTGTCTCCAGGTTGAAGAGAATCAAAAGTATCAAAAATCTTTGGATGTCTTTCGCGTGGCGGAATATTCTGTACGTCCAATGTAATAACTTTACCTTCACTCATTTACTTTTTCCTTTCCTTATTGTTAATTTACTGTGTAATGCTCGCTTTAATTTTTTTATAAAAAGCGAGATTACCCTTTAGGTATGGCTGTCACTAAAGCCGTTAGTTTTGTTTTTGCTTTGATTGAACGCGATTCTCCGCTTTCAAATACGATAAGTGTTCCTTCCTCGACATCTTGCTCTCCTTCTCCCGTGACAACAGAACCACTACCGGTATTAATTATAACGACTACCTTCTGGTCATTAGTATCTTCTAGTGCTGTTTGGCCCTCTTCCATACAGAGAAGGTTAACACACACTTTTTCAGAATAGCATAATTTTGTTAATACCGTACTGTTTTCAGAAAAACTTGTAATATTCTCTAAATTAAATTCTCCCATCACATTCCTTTCAGCTAATATGAACAGCCACCGCAACTAGTCTTTCTATGCTTCTGATGCCTCTTTCTGAACCTTCTGGGGCAAACACAACTTTGCCTTTTGACAACTCTATTTCTTCTCCATCCAGAGACATAATACCCTTTCCTTCCAGCACATAAAAAACACCTGTGCCACTTGGATGTGCCGGTATTTCCTGGCCTGGCTCTAAACATATCATAGGAACTTTTGCGTCGGGAGACGCACACAGGATTTGCGGGCGGAATTGTTCTCCAAACTGTACTTTTTCTCGTAATTTTATTAAATTCAAACTGGTCCTCTCGATAATTTCTTATGAATACGGATTAATTTCCCTTCCGGGCTGCTTCAATTAATTCGTTAACAAACATTTCAACATCAGTATTGTGCATCATACATGCCAAATTTATATCTTCTGTACCAAATGCAGGACAATCAAAACAGCTCTTACCAAAGTGTTTTGAAAATACCTCTTTTGTTGCAGGATATTTCTCTGTCACCTCACCAGTCGTCATCTTTTTGGTGATATTAGGCACTTCTGGCTGAGACTCAATAGGTTCTTGCATCATGAATTTCTCCTTTTTGTTGAGTTAAAAAAGAGTATAAACCTAAATCTTGAATCCATGAGTATACCATATTGCAAGTTAGGGGGTCAATGCTTTTTAAATTAACTAAATACAATGGTAATTATCTAGTATGTAGATCTACAACTGCTCAGTTACTACTTGTTATTTAAACACGGTGAAGGTATAATTCCACTTGCTTTTTAAATGATTACTATCCAAACATATAACTAATCCAAGCGTGGTAAAAAAAAACACCAGAAAGCTAATCACAAATGAGACAAAGGCAGATTCTGTCTGGTTTTTATCGCTACAATTTCCAGTAACAATCCCCATATTTACACTTTCCGTTTTACGAAACAATAAGTACTCAACAATAGGATGTTGAAGAGAATGGTATACGTACAAGCGACTAACGAAAGAATATGAGCCTATATGATTGCGATATGGAAATATGGACACTGGTCCAAAACATAATTAAAAAAAAGGTTACTCCGCAACAATTTACAACATGGTTTTCGGGGCTTAGCCTAATTAGGCTTGACGCAAAAGAAATACATATTTATGCCCCAAATTCATTTTGTAGAGAGTGGATAGAAGACCACTATATGGACACCGTTGCATCATCATTAGAAGACGCATCTATATCTAATCGTAAAATAAAATTTATTGTAGATAACAAGAGTTCATCAGGGCCCGAACCTTATCTACAAAATGGTAACTCTTCTTCCGGCACAGATAGCCACGCTTACATAAATAAAAATTACAATTTCAATAATTTTTTGGTGGGACCTTGCAATCGCCTGGCACATGCAGCGGCTCTTGCTGTATCTGAATCTCCCGGTACCGCATATAATCCATTATTTATTCATGGTTCTGTTGGTTTAGGCAAAACGCACTTGCTTCACGCAATATTGTTGCGTCTACAGGAAAAAGGACACAAGACACTGTACTTACCATGTGAACGTTTTGTAAATCATTATATCTCTACTATAAAAACCGGTGATTGGGACAGCTTTAGAAATAAATATAGGCAGATTGATGTTCTGTTAATAGACGATGTACATTTTCTGGCTAACTCTCAGAGTACCAGGGAAGAATTTTTCCACACATTCAATGCACTTTACACACGTCAAAAACAGATAGTATTATCCAGCGACAGTCTACCGGAAGAAATACCAACTATAGAAGAACGTCTTATTTCGAGATTCAGATGGGGGTTGATAACCGGAGTAGATCCACCCGGCTTTGAAACCCGCGTTGCTATAATTCAAAAAAAAACCGCTTTATTGAAGATGGAAATCTCTTACGATGTCGCCTGTTATTTAGCGGAGAATGTTGTTTCAAGTGTTAGAGAAATTGAGGGTACTCTCACAAACATTCACAAATACGCAACAATGAATGAAAGCAAGATAGACTTAAATCTTGTAAAACAGATAATCAGGAGTTTCTCAAAACAAAAGCGCAACATAGGTATCGAAAAAATACTAAACACCGTTACAAAATATTATGGTGTTCAGCTTTCTCAGCTTCATTCTAAAAGAAGGCTTAGGTCCATTACATTACCGAGGCAGGTTGCAATGCACCTAGCAAGAAAGTTTACTAATTTATCTTTAGGAGAAATAGGTGGCTATATGGGAGGCCGTGATCATACAACGGTAATGCATGCAGATGACAAAATTAAAAAGCTTAAATCTCTTGATCGAAATGTATATTCTACATTAAGAAAACTAGAAGATATACTTACTAAACAACATGAGTACTAGTCAATTGTTCATATATTGTAGATAAATTTACTATTATTAAAAGCAAGTAAAATTGAACATATAATAAATTCAGTTTTTGTTTATAAAATGACGTACATTTTGACAGGCAATTTACAAGAAACGCTATATATGTATTCATATGATAGACAAACTAATAATTTCTTAATAGCTTTAAATATAATACGTTATGAGTTTAATAATGTGTTTATACCTTTAAATTTTGACCTCTAATAGTAATAAGAATAATAGTTTTTTAAATATAAAGTAATATAACATATAAAAGACGGTGTACATTTAAATTAATTTCAACCTGATAAAAAAATAAAATGAAAATTAAATGTGACAAAGAAATTATGAGAAAAGGATTTCATGTAGTAGAAAATGTTATATCCGGTTCAAATGTTAATCCGATGCTACAGAATGTTAGAATTGTTGCAAATGACAATACCTTAGAATTATCAACTACAGATATGGAAGTTAGTGTTAGTTATTTAATAGATTCCGTTGAAGTGATAGCACCTGGTAAAATGGTTGGACCGGAAACCCAAATTTCTTCAATAGTTAAAGAGTGGACAGAAAGCAGCATAGAAATAACCGAAGAAAAGAAAAAATGTGTAATAAAAGGAAAAGATAATTTTTTTAAGATTCTTTGTACCGATCCTGATGGGTTTCCAACAATTCCTCAATTCATTGACGACGAATGTATTGAAATAGATAAAGATGTTCTTTTGGATATGATAAAAAAAACAGCATTTATTATTTTAGGAGATAGAACAAAACATGGTACCAGCGGTGTTTTTCTAGAAATAAGCGATAAGCATGTAAAAATGGTTGCAAATGACGGAAGAAGACTTAGTGAAGTTAAGAAAAAAATAGAAAACCCTCATGGTATTTTAAAAAGTTGCATAATACCGATAAAGGGCATATTACAAATGCAGAGGATTGCAGGAGAACAGGAAGATTTAGTAAAGATAAGAATAGAAGAAAAACGTATTTTTGTAAAAACAAAAAATTCCACGCTATGTTCACAACTGCTGGAAGGGCAATATCCAAAGTATGAGGAAGTAATTCCAACAAATCTTGATAAAAAAATAAGTATGGACAGGAGTGCTTTTGCATCAGCGATTCGTAGAGTGTCTATAATGACAACGGATGAGAATAAATTATTGAGGTTTAAATTTTCTAGTGAAACGCTCGAAATAAAATGTACATCACCAGATGTTGGTGAATCTAAAACAGTGATTCCTGTAGAATATTCCGGAGAAGAGTTAGAGATAGGTCTGAACCCGGAATTTTTATTAGATTTTCTGAAAAATGTTGATTCTGAAGGGGTTATTTTAGAATTGAAAGACCATGGTACCGCTGGGGTATTTAAGGTGGGAACTGGATGTATTTATGTAGTGATGCCAATGAATCTGGGAGATGAAAATCAGGCATGAGGAAACAGTTCAGAGACAACAATACAGAGGTTAAGAAGCTAGGTGATATGTTGAGCAATATAGTAATGCCCGTCAAAAGGGCTGGGAAGCAAAATAAAAACCTGAGGGAAAAGTGGAAAAAGGTGGCGGGCGAGACTATATCAGATCATACAGATGTAGGAATGGTTAAAAGCGGAGTGCTTTACATAGATGTGGATTCAGCAACATGGTTGCACCATATATCCTCTTTTAAAAAAGAGGAGTTGTTGGCGTCTATACAGAAAGAATTTAAAAGAGGATACATATCGGATATAAAGTTTAGAGTAGGAATTTTAAAAGAAGGAATTTGAGGTAATGGTGGAATGAGCGAAATAGAAAAATATGATGCAACGTCTATAAAGGTTTTAGAGGGAATAGAGGCAGTAAGAAAAAGACCGGCTATGTATATAGGAGATATTAGCGAGAAAGGGTTGCATCACCTGATAGAGGAGGTAGTGGGGAATAGTGTAGATGAGGCCATGGGAGGATTCTGTGAAAATATAACAGTAAAATTGAATATTGACGGAAGCGTTATGGTTTTGGATGATGGCAGGGGTATTCCCGTGGACGAGCATCAGGAAATGAAGAAGCCTGCATTGGAAGTAGTGATGACAACCTTACATGCCGGAGGGAAGTTTGAGGGCAAAGGCTATAAAGTTTCCGGAGGATTACATGGGGTGGGGATTTCAGTAGTAAATGCACTTAGTGAGTGGCTGGAGGTTGAAGTACGAAGAGATGGACATATGTATGTACAGCGATATGAGCGCGGGGAAATAAAAACAGTACTCGAAGAAAGAGGAGCCACTAAGAAAAAAGGAACGAAGATTATATTTAAACCTGATGGTTCAATATTTGAAACGGTGGAACCTAGTTATGATATAGTCAAAAAAAGGATCAGAGAGCTTGCATTTCTTAACAAGGGGCTTTGTATAACTATTATAGACGAAAGAACAGATACGGAAGAAACGTTTAAGTATGATGGTGGAATAAAGATATTTGTAGAGGAAATGAACAAGGGAAAAGAGATAGTCAATAAAGAAGTGATATATTTTGAAGGTAAAGAAAAAGATATAATAGTTGAGTGCGCAATGCAATATAACGATGGCTATAATGAGAAAGTATTTTCTTTTGCTAATAATATAAATACCATTGAGGGGGGAACGCATTTAAGTGGCTTCCGTACCGCGTTGACAAGAACACTTAATATGTATGCTAAGAACTCCAAGCTTTTAAAAGATGGCAAAGCGCCAACAGGGGATGATTACAGAGAGGGGCTTTCAGCAGTAATCAGCGTAAAGGTTCCTGAACCACAATTTGAAGGACAAACAAAGACAAAACTGGGAAACAGAGATGTTCAGGGATTAGTTGAAGCATTGGCGTATGAACATCTAAGTACATATTGTGAAGAAAACCCTAAAGCAGCAAGAGCCATAGTTGGAAAAGCGCTGGATGCTTCCAGGGCGAGGGAGGCTGCCAGGAAAGCTAGAGAGTTGACAAGAAGAAAGGGAGCTCTTTCCGGATCAGATTTACCAGGAAAACTTGCGGACTGTTCCAGTAATGATGTCGAGTCTACAGAATTATTTATAGTAGAGGGTATATCTGCAGGCGGAACAGCAAAGCAGGGTAGGGACAGAAGACACCAGGCGATTCTACCGCTTAAAGGAGTGATACTGAATGTAGAAAAAGCAAGGGTGGAAAAAATGCTGAATAATGAGGAGATTAGAACTCTCATAAGTGCTATTGGTACTGGCATAGGCATAGATGAGTTTGATCCAGAAAAACTGAGGTATGGAAAAATAGTCATTATGACAGATGCAGACGTTGATGGTGCACATATTAGAACCCTGTTGTTAACGTTTTTCTTTAGACAGATGCCAGAGTTAATTGATAGAGGAAATATTTTTATCGCTCAACCACCGCTATATAAGATCAAAAGGAAAAAAAAACAGGAATATGTATATGGTGATAAAGAACTTCAAGAGTCTTTGATAAGTATTGGTACCGATGAGGCAGTTGTTGAAACATGTGATAAAGAGCCTTTAAAACTGTCCGGTGATAAACTGAAAAAATTTCTTGGTCTTTTAGAAAAAATGGAAGAGTATAACCTGCGCTTTAGTAAAAAGAAACAACAGGGCAAAAAGGGTATATCCTTCAAAGAATATTTGAAGAAAAAACACGAAGGATGTTATCCGATGTACAGGGTCGCCTATAACGGACACGAAGAATATATGTACTCTGATGATGAATTAAATCGCCTGGTAAAGCAACAACAGGAGCAAAAAGGAGAAGGTGTTGAAATAAATGATGTAGACGAAAAGAAGGAAGAGGATAGTAATGATTCAATAGAGGTACAGGAATTTCACGAAAGCGGAGAAATAGAAAATACGGTGGAATTGATTGAGAAAGAAGGATTCAGCGCAGAAGACTTTTTTAAGGGGTCAGATGAAAATGAACCTTCGCGTGCCAAGCTGATATATGATGATACGGCGTTAGAAATATCCTCACTTGGAGAAATTTTGCCAAAGATAAAAGAGGTTGGAAAAAAAGGTCTTGATATACAGAGGTATAAGGGACTTGGAGAGATGAATGCAGAGGAATTAGCAATAACCACGATGGACTCTTCATCAAGGACCCTTTTGAGAGTAAAAATTGAAGATGCGATGAAGGCTGATGAAATGTTCAGCACGCTGTCAGGGAAAGACGTTAAACGAAGACGTGAATATATTGAAACCCATGCATTAGATGTAAAAAACCTGGACGTGTAGCAGGTAAGGTGTCGAGTCGGTATAATAACTACCCATCCCACTGTCCCGTAAAGACAATTTCTGCAGGACCAGTCATGAACGTTTTATTGTTATCAGTCCATTCTACTGTTAATTCTCCTCCCGGAAGCTGAGTATTTATGATTCTTTCTGTCAGGTTATTCAGCACACATGCAACGCCGGTAGCGACAGCGCCAGTACCACATGCGAGCGTTTCTCCTGAACCCCTTTCCCAAGTACGCATTTTAACCTTATCAGCAGATATCTGTTGTACAAAATGAGCATTAATTCTTTCTGGAAAAAGTTTATGGTTTTCGATTGCTTTACCGATAACACTTAAATCTATTGAATCAACATCATCAACAAATGTTATACAGTGAGGATTGCCCATGGAAACACATGTAACATATAACACCGTGTCGTTAACCTGAAGAGGTTCGTTAATCACCTGTATATTATCACCAAGCATTGGTATATCGTTTCTCAGCAACTCTGGCGTACCCATTGCTACCTTAACTTGTGTAACTCTATCATTTGAGATTGCCAGCTCTATTGTCTTTAATCCCGCACCGGTTTCGATTGTCATCTGGCCGCTTTTCTTTATTCCGTATTCGTATAAATATTTAGCGACACACCTGATACCATTACCGCACATCTGTGCTTCACTGCCATCAGCATTAAAAATACGCATCCCGGCATCTGCTACAGGTGATGGCATTATCATTATCAACCCATCACTACCAATACCAAAATGTCTATCACTTATTGCGATCGACAGTTCTGATGGATTTTTAATTTCTTCCTCAAAACAGTTAACATATACATAGTCATTCCCAATTCCCTGCATTTTAGTAAACTTCAATTATTATCTCCCTGCTAAGCACTGCACAATATAGCGAACGTTATCAGTATGATTTTAGCAAAGTAGTTCTTTTTGTCAACAGATAGTAATATCAGGCGAACTCACCCTTGTGTATTTGTTTTAAAGATACTTTTCTTCTTGCACTGCTATAATTACGTAGTAGAATTACAGCGAATGTATTAAGGATTCATAAGAATAATTTTAACAGGATAAAGATT
>Ga0187827_10007665_pt1 | contig 11919 bp, 10 predicted proteins | sample ETNtaG_39_FD_167969 | JGI IMG/M metagenome (GOLD analysis project Ga0187827, IMG submission 167969) | Marine microbial and viral communities from oxygen minimum zone, Eastern Pacific Ocean - ETNP2014_SV_150_PacBio MetaG (Illumina Assembly) | ecosystem: Environmental > Aquatic > Marine > Hypoxic... | reverse complement strand
CTTAAGAATGTCAACCTCAATATAATTTAATTCGGGAGTTTGTCTTTTGGTAGTTTAATAATCGATGACAAATTTCTACTAGGTGTTTTAATTTCACCATATTTTTTTTCAAATTTATTGATATTGTCTTGTAACGCCTTAGAAAATGTCTTAGCATGTACAGGAGAAATAACAATTCTAGACTTAACTTTTGATTTAACAACTCCAGGTAAGACTCTTATAAAATCTAATATAAATTCAGCTAATGAATGAGTAACTACAGCAAAATTTACATAACTACCTTGACCAGTTTTTTCATCAATTTCAATTTTAATTTGTTGAGTATTTTTTTTATTTTTATCCATATATTTAATTTTTTTTATCTTTCTTATTAAAATCTTCCCAATCTTCCTCAATGCCTTCCCAGACCCTAAAACTTTCTTCATCAGTAGTAACTTCTTTCAAATCAACAGCTTCATCAAAGTTTTTCAATTTTTCTGATTTATCCTCATAATCTTCAGGATTAGTAAAATCTTCTAACTCTTTTTCTTCAACTGACTTATGTTCTATTTCATCACCATATAAAGTTTCATCAAAAAAATCAATATTTGAAACTATTCCAACCATCATTAAATATTCTAAAAAAGCCAAGTACTTTTTTTTCTTTAGATCGGTTTTACAATGAGGACAAAGTAATTTCTTTTTTAACTCAATCTCATTTAGTTGATTTGAGCACACTGGACATATTAAACCTTCAAATGGCATTTTTTTCTCCTTGCTGAGGTTGAAAATATACTTGTTGAAAATTATATGTCCAAGAAATTTTAATTAATATTTTAATTAATATTATTATATATATATTGAATTAAATCTTTTTCTATACTTGATAAACTCTTTTTTCTTCTTTTTTTCATTATAGAGCATGTATGAATAAATTTATCGAAGTTTACTTTATCATTATCACCCCATGAAAATGATTGAATGAATTTATTTTGAAAATTTGAGCCAAATACATTAGCACCAAAACCTATAAACGTTCCTGTATTTAGCATCGTAGCTATTCCAATTCTGGTAAAATCACCAATCATTGAACCAAGGAATAATCTTTTCGTTTGAACTTCCCTATTATCAAACTTAAATTTAATTTGGCTGTAATTATTTTTTAAATTACTATTGTTTGTACCAGCTCCAATATTAACCCACTCTCCAACATAACTATGTCCAAGAAAACCATCATGGACTTTATTCGAATATGCATGAAAAATACTATTAGAAACTTCCCCACCAATTTTACATGAATTTCCAATCAAACAATTTGATCTAATTTTAGATCCAGGAGCTATATAAGACTCATTATCTATAAATACTGGACCTTGAATTTTACTGCCAATATCAATTAATACATTTTTTCCAATGATAATTGGTCCATTTTCTGCATCTAATACTGAACCTGCTTTTATAGCTGAATGATTAGATATTTTAATATTATCTTTATTTATAAAATAAACAGATTTATAATTATTTATGTTATTGCTTGATGGATATTCATTGAAATCATCATTTAATATTTCTTCAAATAAATCAATTGCATCCCATAAATAATTAATAGACACTATTGAATGTTTATTATTTGATGTGAACTTTGAACTTATTTTTATAAAAAAATCATCTATAGATATGCTTTTTATATTATTATAAACTAACAAAGCGTCATCCTGAATGTAATCATTATCATTTAAATAAAGATTCTTATATTCTTTTTTCCACACAACCTTTCCATTAATACAAAATCCTTGTGGAATAATTTTTGGATTAACAATAAAAGAGGGGAATTTTTCTTTAATTAAATTTTTAATTTCAGGTCTAACTATAAGATATATTTTTTCATCAGCAAATAAAGTATTAAATCTATCTAAATTTGACATTAATCCAGTCTTTACTTCGAAAGATGCATGGTTATATGTAAAAGGCTTTAAATTACAAGTGAACTGATCTTCAAAAATGATTATATTCATAGATTACTCTAACATCATATTAATCTTATTATAACTATTTTCTAGAATACCAAAAGATGGCAAATCTAATTGAATATTATAAAAATAATCAGAATATGAATTTTTAAATCCAATTTTATAATATCCAGACATATTATTAATTAAATATGAAATATCAAAAAGAAATTCATTATTTAAATCTATTATCATATCAAATTTCTTGTTTTTCATTATTTCATTATAAAAATATCTATCAACTTCTGCCTTATTATTTCTGGAATTATAATATATATCAAATATATATCCTGATAGATGAAAATGATTTTTATATATTGAATTAATTAAAAAATAATAATTTGTATTTTTTTTTCTCTTTAAATTTCTGAATGAATATAAAGCTACTCTAAAAGCCTTCTCTTTTAAAGGGAAAATAATTAATATATTATTATAACTGGATTTATTTTCTTTACCAATTTCAACAGTGGTATCAATTTTTTTTATCTTTCCAATTAATTTAAGGTAAAATAATTTTAATATTGTTAGGAATACTTTAAATTTCATCATTATATATAATTTATAAATTAGCCTAAAATACAAAAAATATAACTAATTTTATTATTTTGAATTACAAATTAATATTTATACCAATTCTAATATCTTTTATAAATGCTGATATTTCTGAAAGCAGTTATTTGTGGCCAACAAATAAAAGCAATGAAATTACTACTTTATTTGGTGAAAGAAGAAGCAGACGTTTTCATGCAGGCATTGATGTTCGTACTTATGGAAAAATTGGTGATAAAATATTTGCTGTTGAATCAGGCTATATTAGTAGAATAAAAATCAGTAGTGATGGATATGGGAAAGCAATATATATAAAATTAAATGATGGAAATACTATTTTATATGCCCATTTAGATCGATTTAATAATACTATAGAAAAAATAGCTCAAAATATTCAGGTTACTCAAAAAAATAGTTTTATTGATCAATATTTCAATAAAAATAAATTTAAAGTAAAAAGAGGTGATGTTATTGGATATTGTGGTGATTCAGGAAGTCTTTCTGGCCCACATTTACATTTTGAAATTAGAGATGAAATTGGAAACCCTCTTAATCCATTAAAATATTATTATTTTCTACCTGATACATTAAAACCTATTGCTAAATCTTTAGCATTTATACCATTAGACAAAAATTGTTTTATAAATGGAAAACAGAATTATGAAATAATTAATTTAAAACCATTAAAGTATGATGGTATGTCTAGTGTTTACAAGTACTTCTTACAGGATACAGTATCTATAATTGGAAATTTTGGAGTAGCAATAAATGTGTATGATAAAATGGATTTATCACCTTTTAAATTTGGAATTTATGAAATTGAAATGTTGATTGATAATAATGAGGTATACAAAATTAATTTTGATAAATATAATTTTACACATGATCCTTTGATTTATACAGAAATAGATTACAATCTTTATACAAAATACTCTGAAAATTTCCATCGATTATTTATTAATAATAATTCTAGATTAGAATTTATCAAACCAGGATCTAATAAAAGTCTAAACCTTGATAAGAATTTTCACAATCTAATAATTAATATATCTGATAATTTTAATAATAAAATACAAGTTCAAGGCATTATAAAAGGAAATATAGCAATGTCACCAAAAGCAATATTTAATTTAGAATTACTATCATTAGAATTTGAGGAACCATTACAAAATATTAATTTTAATTTATCTACTAGATACAAGGATTCCAGGAAAATACCTGTTTCTTATACTATGTTTGATTCTATCTATTATCAGTTTGAAATGCCTGAAAGACCCTATGAAACATTAGAATATTTTATTAAAAAAGATGGAATGAAGTCAAAATCTAAATATATATCTTTATTTAACTATGACCCATATAAAATTAATGGAGAATTTCTTATAGAACATCTAGATAATAATATTATTATTAATTTCATTGAAGATCTTTTTAGTGGATATCAAGCTGATTTAATAATAGAGTATAATAATCATACTAAAAAAATATTTAATTTATATCGTCATGAAAAACATATCTTATCCTCAGGCTTGCTAGATTTAAATGATATGTCTAATATTAATAAAATTTATATAAAATATAAAACAAATCCAGAAATTATATTTAGTGAAACAATCAAAGGACATATTTTTGATGAAAAAAAAATAAATCATTATACATTTAATAAATTTTCTTTAACAACTAAGGAACAATCATTTTATAATAATATCTTTATATGGAATGAAAAAATTAATATTGATATTCCAAATACCTATAATATAATTCATAGCCCAATTAATCTTATGCCACACAATATTCCATTTCAAAAAAAAATAATTCTATCATATCTTAATAACAATTCTGGATCAATATATCAATATAATAAGGAAAATAATAAATGGATATATATTCAATCTGAAAAGACTGATAGCCTTAGTAGTAAAATAACATCAGGAGGAATATTTGCTATACTTGATGAAAAAATAAACCCTAAAATTTCAAGTATATTTCCTAATCACAATTCAATATATTCTTTTGATGATATCAATTCTGTATCATTTAATATTATTGATAATGAATCAGGAATTAATTTAGATAGTATAGACATTAGTTTAAATAATAAAAAAATATATCATGAATATATATCTTATAGAAATCTTGTAAGATCAAATATAAATAATGAGTTAATAATTGGAAAAAATTCTTTAGATATTTTTTGTAAAGATAATGCTAATAATGATTTAAATATTAAAACTATATTTTATATAGAATGAAAACAAACATTATAGGTATTACTGGGGGTTCAGGATCAGGCAAAACATACCTAGCAAATCTACTCATAAATAATTTTGGTAATAATAATATTAGTTTGATTCAATTAGATTCTTACTATAAAGATTTAAAGAATTTACCTATGAATAGAAGAGAAATAAATAATTTTGATCATCCCGATGCATTCGATTTTGATTTACTTAATAAACATCTAAATATTCTCAATTTTAAAGATAAAATAGAAATTCCAATATATAATTATAAAACACATACAAGAAAAAAAAATACCTCTTTAATAAATAAAACACCTATTTTAATACTTGAAGGAATTTTTTCAATATATGATGAAAAATTAAGGAGCTTAATTGATTTTAAAGTTTATCTTGATACCCCAGATATTATAAGAAAAGAAAGAAGAATAATTAGAGATAAGAATTATAGAGGGCGAACACATAAATCAATTTTAAAGCAATATGAAGACACTGTTCATCCTATGTACAAACAATATATTGAACCAATGAAAAAATATTCTGATTTAATTATAAAAGAAAATAGTAAAAATAGTAATGAAATTAATAAATTAACCAATTATATTAATTCTATATTAGATAATCTCTTATGAAAAAAAATTATAATAGTGGCTCTATCGAAGTAATTTGCGGCCCAATGTTTAGTGGTAAAACTGAAGAGTTAATCAGACGCTTAGTGAGAGCACAAATCGCTAAAAAAAAAGCATATATATTTAAACATTCAACAGATAATAGATATAGTGAGGATTATATAGTATCACATAATAAAAATAAAATAAAATGTCATACCATAAATAATACTGAACAAATTTTTAATTTTAGCGAAGATATAGATATATTAGGTATTGATGAAGCTCAGTTTTTTGATCTCGCAATAATTGATGTATGTAATAAACTTGCAAATGATGGAAAAAGAGTTATTGTCGCAGGATTAGATAGAGATTATAAAGCTGTACCATTTGGGCCAATGGCACATTTATTAGCTCATGCAGACTATATTACTAAACTTAATGCAATATGTATGAGTTGTGGTAATCAAGCAAGCTTTAGTCAAAGGTTAACTAATGATGAAAAACAAATTTTAGTTGGGGAATCAGAGAAATATGAAGCTAGATGTAGAAGTTGTTTTAATCTTCATTAAGGAGAATTTATGGAAAAACTAGTAGGTATATTAGGAATATTATCTATTTTAGGAATAGCATACTTAATGTCTAATAACAAAAATAAAATAGATAAAAAACTAATTATATGGGGTCTTTCTCTTCAAATATTTTTTGCTTTATTAATATTAAAAGTTCCTGGAGGAAAATGGATATTTAGTATCATTGATACTATTATAAATAAGATATTAAGTTTTTCTGTTGAAGGAAGTAAATTCTTATTCGGTAATTTAGCAGTTGACAGTTATTATTTCCCACAAACAAATAGTTGGCCAGGCTTTGGCTTCCAATTTGCATTTCTAGTTTTACCAACAGTTATTTTCTTTTCAAGTCTTATGTCAGTTTTATATCATTTTGGTATAATGCAAAAAATTATAAAAAGTATTTCTAAAATAATGCAAAAAACTATGGGTACAAGTGGGGCTGAAACTACAAGTATTTCAGCAAATATTTTTGTAGGACAAACGGAAGCACCCCTTGTAATCCGTCCATTTATAAATAAAATGACAAATTCAGAACTAACTGCTGTTATGACAGGGGGATTTGCAACTGTAGCTGGAGGAGTGATGGCAGCATATGTTTTAATGCTTCATAATATAATTCCAGGGATTGCTGGACATTTAATGGCGGCATCTATAATGAGTGCCCCAGCTGCTCTTGTAATTGCTAAAATAATATACCCTGAAACATCAACTCCTGAAACTTCAGGAAATAATGTTGAATTATCAAAGGTATCAAATGAAGAAAATTTTCTTGAAGCACTTGGTAATGGTGCAACTGATGGAATGAAGCTAGCTATTAATATAGCTGCTATGTTAATAGCTTTTTTATCAGTCATTGCAATGATAAACTGGTTATTAAGTTTAATATCATTTGGTGATACTATATTATCGATTGAATTAATTTTAGGCTATATTTTTATGCCACTATCATTTCTAATGGGTGCTCCCTGGGATGAGGCACATATTTTAGGAAGTTTAATGGGACAAAAACTAGTCCTTACTGAATTTATTGCATTTTCTAATTTAGCTACATATAGTAATGAAATTTCACAGAAAACAGCTACAATTGCTGCCTATGCATTATGTGGATTTGCTAATTTTGCTTCAATTGGAATTCAACTTGGAGGTATTGGTTCAATTGTTCCAAATAGAAAAAAAGATTTAGCGAAACTTGTAGTAAAAGCAATGTTTGGTGGTGCACTTGCTTCATGGTTAACAGCAACGATAGCTGGTTTACTAATATAAGAGAATTAATATGAGAATCCTATTGATTGGGCCCCCAGGAAGTGGGAAAGGAACCCAAGCTAAAAAATTATCTGAAAAATTTAAGATTCCTCAAATATCTACTGGAGATATGTTGCGAGATCATATTAAGAATTTAACTGAGCTTGGGAATAATGCTCAGAAGTTTATGAATAATGGAGAACTTGTCCCTGATTTTATTATTTTAGAAATGATGCAAGATAGATTAACTCAAGAAGATTGCAGTAATGGATATATACTTGATGGTTTTCCAAGAACTATACCCCAAGCAAATGGTTTAGATGAACTTTTAACTAGACTTAAAAGTCCACTTAATAAGGTTCTTGTTATTAATGTTAATGATGATATAATAGTTAAGCGAATGGGTGGAAGAAGAGTCCACCTACCATCTGGGAGAATCTATCATACTCTATATAATCCTCCAAAAAAGGAGAATATTGATGACATATCTGGTGGAAAATTGAGTATACGAGATGATGATCAAGCTAATACTGTAAAAAAAAGATTATTAGTTTATCATGAACTTACTAAACCACTAATTGATTTTTATTCTAATAAAAATATTCTAGCTAACATAGATGGGAATAATAATATAGAAGATGTTTTTAACTCAATAGTATTAGAGATATAAATGATAAAACTGGGAATCACTGGAGGTATCTCATCTGGAAAATCTACTGCAGCTAATTATTTAGCATCAAAAGAATCTACATATGTATTTAATGCAGATAGAGAGTCAAAAAAACATCTAAAATCATCATCAAGTCTCCAAAATAAATTAATTAATGTATTTAGTAATAAAATAACAGTTAATAAAAAACTAGATTTAAACTTATTAGCTAAAGAAGCATTTTCTGATTCAATAAATCATAAAATATTAAATGGAATTATGTGGCCAGAAATCTCTACTTTAATTAATCATTCATATAATACAGCAAAAGAACAAAAATATAAACTCTTCATAGTTGATGCTGCTCTTATTTTTGAAGCTAATTTTATGTTTTTTTTTGATAAAATAATTTTAATTTCTACTAATAAACCTAAACGTATTGAAAGAGCAATACAAAGAGCTAACCTCTCACTAGAAAATATTCAAAATAGGATTTATCTTCAAATGCCAGAAAGTAAAAAAAAGAAACTTGCTGATATTGTTATCTATAATAACGGAAATATTAATAATTTATATAATAAACTTGACAAGCTATATTTAGAACTATTTTAAGAGAGTAATTTTTTTAACAATATTCTTATTTTTCACTTCAAACTTCATTAGATATATACCACTAGAATACTGACTTGCATCCCAATTGATAGTATGATATCCTTTTTGCATAAATTTATCGTTAATTAATTTTTCTACTAATCGACCATTAATATCATAAATATGTATTTGTATTTTTTGATCTTTTGGAATTTCAATATCAATATTGACAACTGGATTAAATGGGTTTGGATATGGATCATTTATTTTATACTCTTCAGGATAAGGTGTTCCTTCACTGAGACTTCCAATAATATAATTACTTAGATTGTTCCATTTAGGATAGTTTCCTTCCATATCAATCAATTTGTTAAGTGAAGATTTATAAACTTTAAATTTTACAATTGAGTCATCTTCACAATATCCAATTGTTTCATCAAACCCATCGTAGCCCATAACAGGAACTTCAGTAAATTCACCAAACCATTTCCTGGCACCAACAACTATATCATTATTGAATGCAATAATCCAATCATCTTTAGTAATAGTTTCTTCATTAAGGAATATATCCTTGAAAAAATAAAATGCCTGATTTTGAGATTGAGTATAATAGAATTCATCAGGAACTCCTGCTCGTGAAACATCAATTTTAACATTATTATTTCTAGCTAAATTATCAGAAAAAGTATAACTAAAGTCTAAATCTTCTAGTACATTCACCCAATATCCTTCCAAAGGCTCTAATCCATTTGTTGCTAAACTTCCAGCCCATTGTCCATTACTCAATCTAGTTGCAGCTGCATTTTCACCAATTATATTAATAAATAAATTTTCGACATCATCTGGAAGAACATCATCAATTTGATAATTCTCTTTTCCAATATAAGAAATTAGATTATTACCATAATGTAAACTATAGTTCAAAGGTTCATCATAATCAATAAACCTATAGGTTTCAAGTAGGAAAGGTTTATCCTCACTTAATCTTAACCAATATCCTTGTCTTGGTTCTAATGTATCTAAACTTCCAAACCATGAACCATTATTAAAATCATCTAGATAAATAGATGCATGATTTTCTGTAAATATATGTGTCAAACTTGTTAGAATATCATTAAATACATTCTCAATTGAATTATCATCTTCATGAAGTCCCATAAAACTTAAAAGATTATTACCTTCAACAAAATTGAAATTCTGAATAAATTTAATATCAATATCAAAAACCTGTTCATCAAATAATAATTCATTTTCAACATCTGAAACTTTAACGGTAATTGCAGAATAATATCCAGTAGATAATGGTAACCAACTTATTAATCCACTTTCATTAATAGTCATTCCATCTGGAGCATTTAATAGCTCAAAAATAAATGTATCATCATCAGGATCATCAACTTCTAATTGATATGTGTATTCAGAATCAACATAAAAATTTTGCGATGGAATTAAGGAAAGTACAGGTTGATCATCTACTTCTTGTACATTTATAGTAAATGATTGTTGTTGAATATTTCCTCCTTCAGGATTACCAATATTATCATTTTCATCATTTACAGTGATTGTAATAAGTCCTGAAGATAATACTCCTTCACTAGGCGTCCATGTAAGCAATCCTTCATCACTTAACTCCATATCATCAGGAGAATTATCTGATAAAGTATATGTAAGTTCATCGTTATCTGGATCATCTACTTCAACTTGATACTGATATTCTATATCTTCTGTTGCTTCTGTTAAAGGAGTACTTAGAATTGTAAATGAATCATCAACATTAAGTACTTCAATTATTACAATACCCTCAGCAGATGATTCATCATCAGAAACTATATAATCAAGTTGATCAGAGCCAAAATAATTAGGTAAAGGTATATAGGTTATAAAACCAGAAGTTATACTAAATTCACCAAATTGGGGTGGATTTGGAACAGTATAATTTAAATTTAAATCATCCACATCAGTTGCACTGAAACTAAATGTTAAGGATGTATCTTCATGTAATTCTCTATACATATCTTCAGCTTCAGGTGGATCATTGACAGCAACTACAATTAAAGTAAATTCTGTAGATGTATTTAAAAAACCATCGGAAGCAACTATACTGATAGTTAATTGCCCATAATAATTCTCATTTGGTGTGACATATAATGTATTTTCATCAAACCATAATATTGCATTTTCCTCTTCAATTGCTTCATAAGCTAATTCATCGCCATCAATATCAAAAGCTGTTGTAATTTGAATTGAAAATATTTCATCTTCAAGAACAGTACTTTCTGGTATTAATTCAGTAAAAACAGGGGCATCATTTACAGGTAAAATATTTAAAGTTACAGTTGCTTCTTCAGATTCTACTAAATTATCATCTGTAACTTTATAAGTAAAGCTATCTTGACCAAATACATCAGGAAGAGAGATATAGGTTAATATTGATCCTTGAATATTGGTTATAGAACCTTGAGGATCAGAAACAATGGCATACTCAATAGGATCTCCATCAATATCTGTACCATTTAAAATTATATCTGTAGACTCATCTTCATTAATATTAATTTGCATATCATAAGCAACTGGAGCATCATTTATGGGCGATACTTCTACAATAATTATCTGAGTATCTGAAAGCTCTCCATCAGATACTTGGATAATAAAACTCTCAATTCCATTAAAATTATTTTCTGGGGTGAATAAAATAGAGTTACCATCAACAGTAGCTACAATTGCACTTCCACCAGTTATACTATAAAACAATTCATCATCATCATAGTTTTCTACCTCTTCAATTACTAAAGAATAAGAAAAATCTTCATTGAAAATTATATCCTCAATAGGAAGTAAAACAGGGGCATCATTAACAGCTGTAACAGTTATACTCACACTAGCCTCATCTGTTTCGATACCATCTGATACAGTAAATGTAAAACTATCTGATCCATTGTAATTTAAAAAAGGAGTATAGGTTGCATTAGAACCAGATATAACAACACTACCACCAAATTCGGTTACATATTCTAGTGGCACTGTATATTCTAATGCATCACCATCTACATCAGTTGCTAATAATTGTATAGATATACTTTCATCCTCATTGGTAGTTCCAGATAATCCAAGTGTTGCAACAGGCGCATCATTAACTGGCACTATTGTAACAGTTATTATCTGTGAATCTGTTAATCCTCCACTATCTGTTACCGTAATAGTAAAGTTTTCGCTACCATGATAATCTAGAGGAGCACTAAATGTTAATTGATTTCCAAATAAAAAATATTCTATATTAGTTCCGGTACTTATACTATAAGAAATAGGATCTTCATCAACATCACTTGCTACTAAATCAATACTTCCAGAGCTATCCTCACCAAAGGTCAAATCAAATATTTCTTCAAGTATTGGAGGATCATTTACTGCTGTAACAGTTATACTCACACTAGCCTCATCTGTTTCGATTCCATCTGATACAGTAAATGTAAAACTATC
>Ga0187827_10007663_pt1 | contig 11920 bp, 8 predicted proteins | sample ETNtaG_39_FD_167969 | JGI IMG/M metagenome (GOLD analysis project Ga0187827, IMG submission 167969) | Marine microbial and viral communities from oxygen minimum zone, Eastern Pacific Ocean - ETNP2014_SV_150_PacBio MetaG (Illumina Assembly) | ecosystem: Environmental > Aquatic > Marine > Hypoxic... | reverse complement strand
CGCGACGCACCGGTAATGAGAGCCACCTGATTCATGTGCGCCAAAGCCTAAAGAATAACCCGTCCGGTGAACATTCAAAACCTCTTTGCCAGTTTGATAACTATTAAGGATAGGCAGGAAAAGTGCCTCCCTTTGCCAAGTGCTTGGCTAGGCAGTTTAACAAACTGCCGCCGAAAAGTTGATTGCATCGGGGACAGCTTTGCGTTTAATGTCCCGGCCGTTTCACACGAAACTTTTGACAGAAAACACCATTGAATCATGGCAAAACCGATTTATCACAGCAGTATTGAGGGGGCGCAGCACGGCGGCAAGGGGCTCGAGGGCTTTCTCGCCTTCGCCAAGGAGGCCGGGGCCGACGGCGCGCAACCCAGCCACTACATGCTTGAGGATGGCGATACCGGCGAGGCGTTCAAAAGCCCGCAGGATATCCGCAACACGTTCGAGAAACACGGCCTCAAACTTGACGGCGTGAGCGGCCACTGCGCGTTCTGGGTGCACACTAGTGCGTGGACCGGCACCCGGAGCGGCCACCCGTTTATCCACGGCCCGAACCAGGAGAAGAGCCCGGAGGAACTCGAGCAGTGGTACGAGGCGTATATCTTGCGCATGATGGATTTGTGCGCCGAGCTTGGCCTGAAGATTCTGCCGATGTTCTGGGGCGTCTCCCACGGCTGGGAACTGGCCACCGGCTATCCGTGGGGGTTCTGGGCCGGGCCGGGTTTCGACCTCGTCAAGGCCGGCGAGGAGCGGTTCGTTGAAAAGACGGCCAAGATTCGCGCGCACGCCAACAACCTCGGCATTCGCATCGCGCACGAGATTCATCCTGGCACCGCCGCAATGTGCGCGGAAGAGTTCGGTCGCCTCGTCGAGATTTGCGACGGCGACGAATGCCTCGGCGTCAACGCCGACCCGTCGCACTGCTGGGAGGGCGAGGACTGGGAAACTCGCTTCACCCACCCCGCCGTGCGCAACCGCGTGTACGCCTGCCACGTGAAGAACTTCGTCGTTCGGCCCGGCGTGCCGCTGCGGCGCATGGACGGTGACTGGCACAACCGCGCGATGCAGTTCACCGACCTCGGCAGCGGCGACTTGAACATGGTGCGCTACGTCGAGATGCTCATCAACATCGGCTACCCAGCACGCTACAACAAGATCATGGGCGCCGAGACTGCCCCGCTCATTGCCGAGACCGAGAGCGCGTACCGCGACGCGGATGCCACCGCCATCGAGGGCATCCAGTTCGTGCGCGACAACCTCTGCTTCCCCGTTGCCGAAGGCTCTTTCGAAGACGACATGGGGGCGTAAGTCTCATACAGATAAAATAAAGGCCCGGTAACAGCCGGGCCTTTTTCTTTCATATTGGTTTTGCCTATGCCTTCAGTTCATCCACCTCCATGAAGGCGTAGCAGAGCATGTGGGCGATGCCCATTTGGCAGTCCTCGGCGCGACCGTAGTGGGTGTCATCGATCACGATCGTCTCCTTGGCCAAGTCGGCCAACTTGCCGCGCTTGCCGCCAATGAGCGCGATGGTGTGCAGCCCGTTTTCATTTGCCCACTCAAACGCCTTCACGAGATTCGGTGAACTGCCGCTCACGCTCATCGTCAGCACGATGTCGCCCGCTTGGCCGTAGTTTTCGAGTTGGCGCAGATAGACGTCCTCGTACGAGTAGTCGTTGCCGATGGCGGTCATCCAGCTCACGTTGTCGTTGAGCGACAAAACCTTGAACCGCTTGCCCAGCGCGTCGGACGAGCCCTTGCCCAGGTCGGTGGCAAAGTGCGACGCGTTGGACGCACTGCCGCCGTTACCAAACAGAAAAATTTGTCGGCCCGCCTCGTGGGCTTCCTTGAACTTGAGGATGATCGACTCAACCTGCTCGACCGGGATGGAATCGAGTGCGGCCTTTTCGGCTTCGATGTAATTGGCGATCCATTCGCGCATGAGGCACACCGTCGCAGAACTCACCCGGCATTCAAAGCCAAAAGCAGCGCGCCGACCGGCACGGCGTCCTCGCCAAGCTTGGCCAGGTGCACGCTTGGTCCCGGCTTGAGCACGTCCATGATCGCCTGGCCAAGCGCGGACTCGACGCCGGAGCGGAGCGGCTCGCCGATCAGCGACAGGCCGCCGCCGAGAATGACCGCCGCCGGGTTGACCAGATGCACGACGTGCGACAGGCCAAGCGCAAGCCCGGCGCAGGTCTCGTCGAAGATCGCACGAGCCCCGGCATCGCCGTCGGCCATCGCCTTGGCCAAGTGCCGCGACTCGCCGCCCTCGCCATCGAGCCGGCTGGCCAAGGGCGAGTCGAGATGGGCGGCGGCGTACTCGCGGAGCCGCCGGTCCACCGCCCAGCCGGAACAGCGCGACTCGAGCGTGTCACCCATCGGGTTCAGCCGCACATGGCCGATCTCCGCCTCGGTCAGCGAATGGCCGTGATAGATGCTCCCGTCGACCACCAGGCCGCCGCCGATGCCGCTGCCCAGCGTGACGTAAAAGACCGGGGTCATGCCCCGCCCCGCCCCGGCGAACGCCTCGCCGAGGGCGGCCGTATTGCCGTCGTTTTCGACGGCCACCGGCGCACAGGCGGCCTGTTCGGACAGCCAGTCGCGGAGCGGGAAATCGTCCCACCCGGCGACCTGATGTGAGCAACAGGTTCGGCCGGTTGCGCGATTGACCGGCCCGCCGAAGCCGACGCCGACGGCGGTGATTGTTTGCCGCGCCGCGATGCCGGCCAAGGCACCGGCGATCTGCCCCCGGATGCTCTCCGCACCCCCCGCCAGATCGGCGGCAAAGCGCTGCCGGCCGATGATCGACGCGTTGCCGTCGCCGGTGACCACCTGAATCTTCGTGCCTCCAATCTCGATGCCAACCAAAACAGACTCCATGAAACCGAGCGGTTTATTGCCCGAGCCGCCGCCGAAGTCGAGAGAGGCATTTTGGCATTGCCATTTCTGGCTGATTGGCTTCGACTGCCGCGCATGCACTCCATGCACATTTTCCGATCCATTGCCCTTGGCCTGACGCTAACGTTTTCGACCCAAGCCATCGCCCACCCCGACCAAGTCGCCGCGGCGGACATGGCCAACGCGGCCAACGCCTTCCTCGCCACGCTCAAGCCGGATCAGAAGGCCAAGGCGATGTTCAAACTCGACGACGCCAACCGCACCCGCTGGCACTTTGTCCCGACGGAGATGCACCCGCGCCACGGGCTGTCGTTCCGCGAGATGCAGCAGGACCAGCAGCACATGGCCTATGCGCTGCTGGCCTCGGTGTTGAGCACCCGCGGGCTCCAGAAGACGGCACAGATCATGAGCCTCGAGCAGATCCTGCACGATGCCAACCCAAAAGGCCGCTTCGCCCGCGACCCGAAGTGGTACTTCATCAGCATCTTCGGCAAGCCAAGCGTCGAGGGCACCTGGGGCTGGCGGTTCGAGGGGCATCACCTCTCGCTTAGCTTCACCGTGGTGGACGGCCACATCGGCGGGTTGACGCCGGCCTTTCTCGGCACCAACCCCGGCAAAGTGCTCGACGGCCCGCGCAAGGGGTTGCAGGTGCTCGCCACGGAGGAAAACACCGCCCGCGCCCTGGCGAGCTCGCTGAATGCCGAACAGCGCAAGGAGGGCATCGTCGCCGAACGCGCGCCGGCAGACATCATCACCAAGGCCGACCGCAGGGCACGGCGACTCGAGCCGCTTGGCCTGGCTGCATCGGAGATGAACAAAAAACAGTTCACCCAGCTCTGGGAACTCATCGAGGAATACCTGCGCAACCACCGCCCTGACCTGGCCCAAGAGGGGCTAAAGCATTTCGAGGGACTCGACCTCAAGAAGATTCACTTTGCCTGGGCCGGATCTCTCGAACCGGGCCAGGGACACTACTACCGCATCCAGGCGCCGGACTTCCTGATCGAGTACGACAACACACAGAACAGCGCCAACCATGTCCACTGTGTCGTGCGCGACCTGAGGCATGACTTCGGCGAAGACCTGCTCCGGCAGCATTACGAGCAGCACCACAAAAAGTAGGCGCATTTTTCACAACAGCCTTTCGCAAGGCCGGCGGTGCGGGTAACGTGCCCCGGCCTTGGCCTTTCCCCGGGCGCTTGGCAAGCGCCAAACTATTTTGAGCAACCCTGACAGCACAACTGCAAAGGAGGAACTCACCCGGCCTACGGTTGGCCAACGGATCACGGTGCGCATTGACGACGTGGCGTTTGGCGGCGAGGGGGTCGGGCGCGTGGATGGGTTCGTCGTGTTTGTGCCGCTGGTGATCGAGGGCGAGACGGTCGAGGCCGAAATCACCGAGGTGAAGAAAAGTTTCGCGCGCGCCAACCTCGTCAAAGTCGTCGAACCGGCGGAAAGTCGCGTCGAGCCGGAGTGCAGCTATTTTGGTGACTGCGGCGGCTGCCAGTACCAGCACATGGCGTACGAGGCGCAGCTGACGATGAAGCAGAAACAGATTAAAGCGCTGTTCGAGCGCATCGGCGGTTTTTCGGAGGGCAAAATTGCGCCAGTTGTCCCCTGCCCGCAACCGTACAACTATCGCAACCGCATCCTCATCCGCAGCCAGTGGAACGGGAAGACAAAGAAACTGCTGGTCGGTTTCCGCAAACGCAACTCGCACTGGGTCGTCGAGGTGGACGACTGCAAAATCGCCGAGCCGGCGTTGAACGCGCAGATTCCCGAGGTCCGCAACAACCCGCCGAACAAGGGCGGCGTGAAAGTGAACCTGCGCGTGGCACAGGAGGACTGGGTGGTGCCGGATCACTCCTTTTTCCAGACCAACTATTTCATGCTGCCGCGGATGGTCGAGGTGGTGCGCAGGATTTTTCAATCGAGCGGCTCGGACTATCTCATCGACACCTACTGCGGCGTCGGGTTTTTGGGGATCGAGTTGGCCAGCCTGGCCAAGCGCTACGCCGGCGTGGAGTACGACCACCGCGCCATCCTTGCCGCCCGCGAGAACGCGGCCAAGTTCGGCGGCGACAACGGCGAGTTCGTCGAGGGCCGCACCGAGCATCTGCTGCCGGAGCTCTTGGCCAAGTTCGCGGACGGCAGCACCTCCGTCATCCTCGATCCGCCCCGCAAGGGCTGCGCGGCAGCGGCAATTGGCCAACTGCGCGAAATCCGGCCGGCGCAGATCATCTATGTCTCGTGCCATCCCGCCACCCTGGCGCGGGATTTGAACGCTCTCTGCGCCGACGGGGTCTACCGTCTGGAGCAGGTCGTTCCGCTGGACATGTTTCCCCACACCCAGCACGTGGAGTGTGTGACCGACCTGCGGCTGAACACCAGCACGTGAACCGCGACACAGAAGATTTTCCCGCCAAAACCAGCCTTGCAAAGGATGGGCGGGTTGGTTTCAACTGTCGCCGCAACCGAGTCGATGGCAGAACATAGCAACCCGCTGAAGTCATTCACTGCAACTCGCCTCCCTTGGGCCGTCGCCCTTGGCATGGGGGTGCTGTATCTGCTCACGCTGCATTCGTGGATCAGCTTTGCGAGCCTGCCTGCCGTGTCGGACATCGGGGGGTGGACCGACCGGCCGCAGTTCGAAGCCCCGCTGCTGTATCTGCTCACCCTTCCGCTGCGGGTGCTCCCAGCCTCGGTGGTGCCGGTGGCTATGAACGCCCTAGCGGCGCTGTTCGGGGCGCTGACGCTGGCGCTGATGGTGCGCTCGGTGCTGCTGCTTCCGCATGACCGCACCAAGGAGCAGCGGCAACGCGAACAAAACGCACACTCGCTGCTGAGCCTGCGCAGCAACTGGGTGCCCGCTCTGTTTGCGGCACTGGTGTGCGGCCTGCAGCTGAGTTTCTGGCAACACGCCACCGCCGGCACCGGCGAAATGCTCAACGTGCTGTTGTTCGCCTTTGTCATCCGATGCCTGCTTGAGTACCGGATCGACCACAAGACCCGGTGGCTCACCCGTGCCGTGCTCGTTTACGCGATCGGCATCACGAACAATTGGGGTATGGTGGGATTCCTGCCGTTGTTTGGCGTGGCGCTGCTCTGGACGGCCCGCATGCGGTTATTCCAGGAGGGCCTGCCGCTGAAGCTGGCGCTAAACGGCCTGGCAGGCTTGTCCCTCTATCTGTTGCTGCCACTAACCGCCGTGATATCCGGCAGCGGGGAAAGCTTCACGGACGTGTTGATGGCCAACCTTGGCTGGCAGAAGTCGTTTCTCGGAAGCCTGTTCAGCCAGCGGTTGATGGTCATGGTCATGGCCTCTACGGCGATCCTACCGCTGCTATTGGTGAGCATTCGCTGGCCCGCGGCGTTCGGCGACACCAACGCCGCCGCCGCTGCCATCACGAGTGGTCTCCTCCGTTTGGTGCATTTTCTGTTCCTTGCCGTTTGCGTCTACGTGGCGTTTGACCACGTGGTCAGCCCGCGCAAACTGGTCAACCTACCGCAAATCACCGGCATTGGCGCGCCGTTCCTGACGTTCTACTACCTGGGCGCGCTGAGCATCGGATATTTTCTGGGATACCTGCTGCTGCTTTCCGGCAAGGAGGATCACCGGCAATGGCGCAAGCCGTCCGAACTGGCCAAGGCGCTGAACCGGGGCCTGTACATCGGGCTGCAGATCGCCGCGCTGGTAGTCATCGCCGTGCTGGCTTGGCGAAATTTGGGAACCGTCATCGTCAACAACAAAAACGACGTGGCCAGCACCTACGCAAAGTGGCTGGCCGCAAACCTTCCCGAAGGTAAGGCCATCCTGTTCACCGACAACGATATGACCCCGCAAAGCCAGCTCCTGCGGGCGGAACTGGCCCGCTCCGGCGCCGGTGGGCAAATCCTGCTTGCGGAGACGCACAAACTTCAATCACCTGAATATCAATCGCACTTGGCCAAGCGCGACTCCGCCTGGCCGGAATTGCCCGAAGAGGTAGCCAGTTCTAAGCGCGTAAATGAGTTTTTGATCCTCGACAGGCTTCATGCAATCAACGCCATTACTCCCATTTACTATCTGCACCCCAGCTTTGGCTACTTCCTTGAGCAGTTTTATCTTAAGCCGGAGAAGGGGGGGTTCCGGTTGATGCCCTACCCCACCGAGACCGACTCGCTGGGTAAACCGCCCCTGACCAGTGAGCAGGTCGCGGCCAACGAGACCCTTGCGAAAGAGATTCTGGAAAAGTTCGACACTTTCGCCGGACAAAGCGAACACCTGTGGAAGAACCAGTTCCTCGACTCGCTGATCATCATGGGTTGGCTCTCCCGGAACCTGAACCACCGGGGAGTCGATCTCGCCCGGAACAACCAGCAGGAGGCCGCCGCGGAACTCTTCCTCGGCGCCTGCAAACTTTACAAGGGAAGCAGAAATGGCAACGTGATTGCTCAGGCCAACCTGCACCAAGTCAACCCCAAGTCCGACTATGATTTTAACGAGAAATTGGATCAACTGATTGAAGCGAACAAGCTGATCGACGTGGACGGTGACGGGAAGTTAACCGATAAAGAAATCGACTACGCTCTAAGAACATACGGTCCTGTCGATGAGCCGCAGGCCTGTTTTCAGCTTGGTCGATACTTCGCGAAAAAGACCGAAATTCGCCAAGCCTACCATGAAGTGACGCGAGCCGCCGAACTCACAACCACATTCCCAGATCCTATCTTTTTCATTGCGGACATGTTTGTGTCATACGGACTGTCCAAAAAAGCAAAACTTTTTATCGATCGCCTCGCGACAATGAACGAGGCAAACCCATTCACGCCCGACCAACAGATCAAGTTGATCCAGCTTCGGGCAGATATATTGCTGGTGAATTCCGGCCCGGCAGAGACCGAAAAGTATTTACTCGACCAATTGAAGCCGCACATGAACTCCATTCCAGGCTTTCACACCATGCTGGCTTTTCACCTGAATCACGACCAGAAAGCGAAAGCCCTGAACCTACTGGACATTTGGCTCAAGAATCATCCCGACGACTTGGACACCCTGATAGACAAGGGCCACCTGCTCACGATGCTGCAGCGGTACGACGAGGCGGTCGAGGTGTTTGAGTCGGGCCGTCTCATGGCAAATTCACAGGAAAAACCAAATTTGATTTCGTTGATCGCCAAGGCCTATGCCGAAAAGGGCGATTTCAACCTGGCACTTAAAAACATTGATGACGCCATCGACAGAACCGGCAAGGACGATTTCAAGTCCCGGAAAGCGCAGATTTACCAACAAATGGCAAAACACGAGGACGCAATTTCGATTTTCACTGAATTGATTGAAAACGGCATACACAACCCTGATTTCTACTCGCTTCGCGGCTTCTCGTACATGGCCACCAAGCAATACAACGACGCCAAAGCGGACTACGAAAAACTTCGAGCCTTCTACCCGGACGCCCCCGGCATCTATAAGAACCTCGCCGAAATCGCCGATGCCAAAAACCAGTCGGCCGAAGCGCTCAAAAACTACGAACTTTACTTGAAGTACGCCGATCCCAAGTCTGTCTCGGTAGAGGTGATGCAACCGGTGCAGACCCGGGTGAAACAACTGCAGGGCGACACGCCGTGACCCCCATGCGCGTGGCGCATGTCATCACCCGACTCATTGTCGGCGGCGCGCAGGAAAACACCGTCTCGACTGTCCTCGGCCTGCACGAAAAACCGGGCGTCGATGTCCGGCTTTACTGCGGCCCCACCACCGGCCCCGAGGGTTCACTCAAGCCGCTCGTTGAAAACGTCGACGGACTGTTTCACATCGTTCCCAATCTCATCCGGCCGGTCCGGCCGTTGAGCGACTGGCTCGCCTGCCGGCAACTCCAACGAGCGTTCGGGTCGTTCCGGCCGGACATCGTGCACACGCACAGCGGCAAAGCCGGCTTCATCGGGCGACTCGCGGCCAAGCGCGCCGGTGTGCCGAAGATCATCCACTCGATTCACGGCCCGTCGTTCGGCCCGTTTCAGGGCCACCTGGCCAACGCCCTGTTCCGCAGCGCCGAGCGTTTCGCCGGACGGATGACAGACCACTTTGTCACCGTCGCCGACGCCATGCGCGACCGGTACCTCGCCGCTAGCATCGGCCAAGCGGGCGGCTACACCCGCATCTCGAGCGGCTTCGACCTAGAGCCGTTTTTGCAAGCCAAAAACTCGCCGGAAATTCGCCGACAGCTTGACCTGGCGCCGGGCGACTTTGTCGTCGGCAAGATCGCTCGGCTGTTCGAGTTGAAGGGTCACGACGACTTGTTCTCCATCGCGCCGCAACTGGCCAGGCGTATCCCGAACCTCCGCTTCCTGCTCGTCGGCGACGGCGTGTGGCGCGGGCAGTTCGAGCGCCTGGCCAAGCGGATCGGCTGCGAACAAAACTTCGTCTTCACCGGTCTCGTGCCGCCCGCCGAAATCCCATCGCTCGTCGGCGTGATGGATGCGCTCGTGCACCTCTCCCGCCGCGAGGGCCTGCCGCGCGCACTGCCCCAGGCCATGGCCGCCGGCAGGCCGGTTGTGGCCTTCGACTGCGACGGCGCGGGCGAAGTCTGTCTCGACGGCAAAACCGGCTATCTCATTGAGCCGGGCAACCTGGCCGAGCTGGAGGAGCGACTGGCCAAGTTGGCGGAAGATGCCGCGCTGCGAGCCGGGCTTGGCCAAGCGGGTCGAGCGCTCGTGAAGGAAGAGTTCACCGTCGAGCAACTCGTCGAGCGGCAGTACGAGCTTTACCGGCACCTGCTTGCCTGAGCCTCAGGCCAGGATGGAACTGATGTGGCGAGATTCGCGCTTGGCCGGGCCGAGCCGGCCATTGGCTCCCACGGCCCCGAGCATCGTGTTATACACATCAAGGCCCTCGGCGCCGACGTCCACGATGCCGGACTTGAACCGGCCATTGGCTCCGGTGATCGCGTGGAACACGCCGGAGAGCTCGCGCTTCACGTCGTTGTGCCGGCCGTCGCCCGACTCGGTGGAGATGGTGATCATCGAGTTCTCGAGGATCGACCGGCCGTTGGCCTCCTTCTGCCCGTCGAGCTGCTTTAGGAAATAAGCCACCTCGCGCATCTTCATGTGGGCGTGGGCGCGCAGCGCGGTGTTCTTTTTCTTCTCGTTGAACTTATGCCACCACTCGTGGCTGCAGCCCTTGTCGGCAGTGGCATTGTGCTGGGTGGCATCGTCGAACTGGAAAATTTTCCGCCCGCCGTATTCGTAATCGCCGGTCAGGCGGATGCGCTCGCCGGCAGCGAGGAACGTCAGCGAACCGAACCGCACGCGGTCCATCTGGACCGCCAGCGCGTACAGGTCAGCCATCAGGCGCCACTCGGTGGTGAGTTCCTCGAGCGTGATGTCGATGCCCATGCCGCCCGGGTCAGCCGGCCCGCCATGGACGGTCTTTGAACGCGGCGGCATCGCCGGTGCACCGGGGAGTTTCTTTTTCATCTCGAACGCACGCTGCTCAAACTCGCGGATGCGCTCTAGATGCTCGGAGACACGGGCCTTGGATGCCGTTCCCAGTGGAGAGTTGACGCCAGTGTAAAACTTGTATTGTTCCACGACCGTATCGAGCACGCTCCGCTTGAGTCGCTGCTTGCGGACATCGCCACTGGCAACGACAGACACCATGCCGAACACGCGGTCGAACAGGTCGCGCGGTTTTTCCTGCATCGTCCCGGCGACGGTGCCGTCGGTGTTGTAGCTGTGCACGTAGCGCCCAACGCGGCTCCGGCGAAAGTACGTCCCGCCAATGAGCGTCGGCACCATGCCGGCCGGCATGCCGGCCGGGTAAAACGTCCTGCGAATGACCTGGTCGATGGAGGGGCCGCCGGCCTTGGCCTCGCCCCCGGCCGGCATGGCGGTAAACGAACCGGTCGCGCCGTCGTAGTGGGCGTTGATGCCGCTGACGTCACATCGAACCTGGTCCACTTGACGCATAATGAGCAGTTTGTCGCGGAGCGGCTTGAGCGGCTCGAGCACACCGTCGAACCCTTCCGTCTGCAGCGGCGCCGGGACGCCAAGCCCAAAGAAGACATTGAACGCCCGCACCGGCACGGCCTTGGCCTTGGCCGCCGTTGCCGTCTCCTCAAGCAGCGGCAGGCCAATTGTGATACCACCCAAGCCCTTGAGCGCGCTTCGTCTGGTCATTTTATTCATCAGTTTGCCTCGGTTTGTGTTTTTTGCACCAGATCGCTCTTGATGATGGCCCGCATCAGGCTGGCATAAGTTCCGCCCCCTTTCTGCGAGGCTCGGTAAACGTCATCAAGGATACGGGAATCGGTCGGACTTATCGGCCGGCCAAGCGCGAACTGGGCCACCTTCCACGTCAGGCATTGCTGGACGCGCTCACTTTCGGCGAGCAAATCCATCAATTCGGCGGAGGACCGATACGGCACCGGCTTGGCCGTGCCGGGGAAGAGAATTTTGCCGTCGTCACGCAAAGTGTTACCGTGCTCATCCTCCTCGTGAAATGCGCCGATGCCATCGAACTTCTCCAGCCCGAATGCAAGCGGCTCGAACTTTATGTGGCAACCTCCGCAGGTTTTGTCAGCGATACGCTCCTTGGCTATGTTGCGCTGGGTCAGGCCGCTCTTGGACGCCACCGGTTCAGCGTTGAGCGACGACGGCGGATCGTTCACGCCGCTGCGCAGGAGATTGCGTAGCACGAAGAGGCCGCGTGTCACCATCGAGGCTTCATCTCCACCGATGGTCAACACGCTGCCCTGGGTTAACAGACCGCCCCGCTCAGGGACGAGATTCAGGTCGTACCGTGTCAAACCCTCGCCCTGCACTGGCAGCGCGTAGTGCCTGGCCAAGCGCGGCGTGGCGTAGGTGAGCTTGGCGTTGAGCAAGTCGGCCAACGGACGGTTTTGTTTCCAGATTACATCGTCGAAAAATGCGATCGTCTCGGCACGCATGTCCCTGGCCAAGGCGGCATTCCACTTCGGGAACTTCTCCGGGTTGGGCTTCATGTTGGCCAAGCGGTCCAGGTTCAGCCATTCGTGAATGAACT
>Ga0187827_10007661_pt1 | contig 11925 bp, 10 predicted proteins | sample ETNtaG_39_FD_167969 | JGI IMG/M metagenome (GOLD analysis project Ga0187827, IMG submission 167969) | Marine microbial and viral communities from oxygen minimum zone, Eastern Pacific Ocean - ETNP2014_SV_150_PacBio MetaG (Illumina Assembly) | ecosystem: Environmental > Aquatic > Marine > Hypoxic... | reverse complement strand
CACCTTCCGCCGTAGTCATATTCTTATTTGAAAAAAAACTGAAACAACCAATATCACCAATTGTCCCACACTTTCGGCCGTTGTATTCACTTCCCGGAGCATGAGCACAATCTTCAATTACATAAACGCCATGCTTATTAGCTATTTCCATGATATGATCCATATTGCAAGGGTTACCTGCATAATGAACTATTTGAATTGCTTTTGTTCTCGCACTAATTTTTTTCTCAATATCTACAGGTGAAATATTAAAATCACTTAGATCTGTAATATCGGCAAATACAGGTTTTGCCCCGGTATAAACAATTGAATTTGATCCGGCAACAAACGACAAGGACGGGCAAATCACCTCATCATTCTCTCCTATATTAAGCGATAAATTCGCTAAGTGGAGAGCCGCTGTACAGCTTGAGACAGCGATTGCATGTTTAACATTTATTAAATCTACAAATTCTCTCTCAAACATTTCAGTTTGTTCACCCATTGTCAACCAACCGGAAGAAAGAACTTTCTGCACCGCTATCATCTCTTTTTCATTAAACCCTATATCAAACAATGGTATTTCCCACATGGTTTATCTTCTCGATTCAGAAAACATCTTTTGGTAGAAAATCATATTTAGATTCTTCAAAAACCTTTTGCGCCTTTACATAATCCTCGTGATTTCCTATATCCAGCCAAAAATCACTACAAGGATAACCCACTACCTTTTCTCCGCTTTCTAATAATCGTGTTACAAGATGTGGAAAGTCTAAATAGACATCCGGATCTATATATTCTAGAGCTTCCGGCTCATAGACATATACTCCCATACTAACCTTATACTCTGTCTCAGGTTTCTCTTCATAAGAAGTTAAACAATCATTATTGTCTGTTTCGATGACACCCAACCCAACTTTATTACGTTTCTTATGCATACTAATAGTCAAGATACCCCCTTTTTCACGATGGTATGTGATTAACTTGGTATAGTCCATTGTTGTCAATATATCTCCATTCATTACCAGAAAAGTCTCGGACATCCCTTGTATGGTACGTAACGAACCTGCTGTGCCGGTCGGTTCAGATTCCTTATGGTATGATAGATTTACGTTTTCTAGGTCATTTATCCCATTTTGAAAATAGGCACGTATCAGCTCAGACAGATAGCCAACATTAAGTACGATATCTCGAAAACCATAATATGCAAGCTGCCGGACTATAATATCTAAAATAGGTCTACGACCTATAGGAACCAGAGGTTTAGGAAATACTGTAGTGTAAGGTTCCAGTCTGGTTCCCTTCCCTCCTGCTAAGATAACTGCTTTCATATTAGCATCAACAACTTCCGTCTTCATAACTGATAATACCTCTCTCAATGAGGAGTATTGTAGTAACGTTGATCATCTACATCTCTGATAATACCACTGCCTACAATTTCATTTAATTCTCTGATCCCGTCAGGCAGTCTCATTGAGATATTAAAGTCAAGCACCTTCTTTATCTTGTCAAAATTAACTCGATAATCTCTTGGATCTTCCTTTTTTTCAACATTCTTTATCCTACAATTGGATATTTGCTTTCGTATTTCGTCAATAATCATTCCCTTGGTATAATTTTCACTAGTATCTCCAACATTAAACACTTCATAAGCAACCTTTTCGTTATCGGCTGCAAGAATCTCCGTTATTGCTTTGGCAATATCAGTAACATGGCAATAAGGTCTCCAAAACCGTTCTCCATACACAACCAATTCCTTTCCTAATGCAAGCTCTTTAGTGAATTCATTAACTGTCAGATCAAACCGCATACGAGGCGAAACACCATACACAGTTGCAAACCGTAAGGAGACTGGACAAAAGCTATCTTTTCTAGAAGCTTCATCCAACAGTAGATTCTCAAACTTAACCTTCAATTGTGCATATAATGAAATTGGAACCAGGGAAGAGTTCTCATCAACATAGCCATTTGGATCTGACATTTTTCCATAATTACTACATGTTGAAACAAATATAAATTTAGATATTCTATGCTTAATTGATTTCTCAAGAAGATGAACAGACGCATCCCAATTTGTCTTTTCTGCTAATTCTGGCTCCTTTTTGCATGCAGGGTCACCAACAATTGCTGCTAAATGAACTATTGCAAAAAAGTCTTTTTTCTCCATTATTCGGTCAATATCTTCATATAGCGTTATATCACATTTATGAAAGAAAAAGTTTGGATTATGCCATACTTCAATAAGTGATTCTCCGCCGAATCTAAGATTGTCAAGACAATCTACTGTGTAGCCTTTCCCCAAAAGCCTTCTTATCAAGACTGAGCCTACATAACCAGCCCCGCCAGTAACGAGTATATTCATATTTCTACCCCTGAAACCTGAGAGATATGTCATTTCTTTAAATTAGTTTAATACACTTTCACATCCGTCATACTTCTTAGTAAAGATACATATCTTTCAGTCGCATCTGCGTCCATACTTGATACAAAATCTTCAAATACCTTTTTCCTTCCTTCCATAACCTCCTCAGATATCTTAATCGGACTGCGTAAATGTTTAAGTATCTTTGACTTAAGCTCAGCATCATCAATAGCTACTTCAAACAAATGAAAATATTCCTTTAGTTTTATATTATTCAATCTATCATCAGATTTCTGGCATTCCTTAAAAAAAGGAACTATGATCGGCTTCCCGGCAATTCCTGCTTCAAGCATTACAGTTGAATTTATCGCGCAGATAACATCAGATTCCAGAATAAGCGATTGAGCGTCCACATAAGGGAGAATTTGCAGATTCTGAATTTTATCGAGACATACCTCCGCTTCCTTAAATATTTTATCCATGGTGTTTTTTTCGCCTTTATGATAAAAGTCAGGCTTTGGTTTAATAATAAAATCTATCTCAGGATACTGAGTTGTCAATTGTATCACCGCTAACAGGACCTTATGATAAACATCAATTCCAACCGACGGAATATCAAATGAAAAAAACAAAAACCTCTTTTTTTTAGTTTTAGGTAAATTACCATTTTTAATTCTCTTAATAAAATTATCCATCCGAAGGCAGCCTAAAGCACTTATTTGAGACTCATCCACATATCCTGATTCATTAAACATCTTTTTTTCAATGTTATTATGAACAATTATGTGATTTCCTCTAAATCTTTTGTGTTTATTCATTCTGTACCGGGCAGTGTTGTATGACTTTAGTGAGGCCACTAAATTTTCCCTATGAAATGCTATATAAGCTCTTCCTATCTCTTTTGAAACAACTCCCCAGTCAAAATCATATTCATTCCTGACATCGGAACTTATTACACAATCTACGTGCACTATTTTATACAATGATGTTAAAAAAATTCGCAAGAAAGCATGAAATCTCTCTTGTGGTCTGACAAGAGGGCCATAAGGCACCATTGCTTGAAGAGCCGCAGAGTTAACAGGCCCCTTAGTATAAAATATATTAACTAATCGTGATTGCCAATAATTCTTGATTATTAATACCCTTACTTTCTTGGTTGCAGATAGAATAAAGGGATCATCTCTAAATTTTTCATGACTCAAAAAGAGCGCTGAAATCATTCCTTTGTTGAGTCCTGATTTGAAGTTGGTAAACTTTCCATCGGAAGTAATCTCTTTAATACTTTTTGAGCATAGCCATGCTAAAGTCCCACAGAAGAAGCTATTATGGTTAAATAAAGAAAATATGCTACGTAAGAAGTATAGCTTTATAGAAGAAAAGATTGATCTCATATTTATTTCCATTGCTAAATCCCTAAAAGTTGTCTCCACCTCTCAAAAACATAAATCCTGAACCAGCAGTCAGCATTTGCTGTGTTATATCTCGCAAAGTCTTCTTCAAATTTTTTGGAAAGATCACTCTCAAAGAAATGATCACCCGAAACAGGAGAGCGTAAGCAATCCATAACATCATTCCCAATATGCTTATATATAAGATTGGCATGGTCCCCCGGCCTGTTAACCTTGCTTCGTCTCTGAAGAACCTCATCAGGAACATATCCTTTCATTGCTCTTCTTAACATGCGTTTGTTAGTTCCACCTTTCATAAATTCAGAGAAGTGATGAGAAAACACCATCTCCACAAAGACATGATCCAGAAAAGGCACCCTTGCTTCAATGCCATTAGCCATTGAATTATGGTCCTCCATCTTCAACACAAAAGGAAGATTACGCACAAATATATGCTTTAAAAGCAGCTTTAAAAAACCCTCTTCCGGATTATCTTTGGAACTAACATAAAGAGGCTCATTAACAACTTCATTGTATTTTCTAATCATCTGCGTATTTAACAACGCGTAAAAAGAAGTGTTCTCCTGACCGCTTTCGTTATTGTTTGACACCCTCTCATAATTCAGAAGATCATCTATTATCTTATCTACCGGCTTGTTATTAAGTAAAGAACTGCTGTTTTTCAGCACACTCAGGAATTCGTTTAAGCTGCCCTGTCTGTACAAGGCCAGTAGGTAAGGGAAAATCATCCTCCTATATCCCGCTAATACTTCGTCCGCTCCTTCTCCGACAAGTAAAACTTTTATATCTTCTCCTGCAACATTCTCACGAAGTAAATACTGGAATATACAACTCGAAAATTGAAAAGGTTCGTCATGCTTCAATACAATCTCATCAATGGTTTGGGCAATTTCCTTTAAATCGAGATCTACGTACCCATGGTCTACTTTTGTATATTCTACAGTACTATCTATCCAGAATCGTTCATCATAAGTATCCGGAGGAAAAACACTGTAAGTCTTTAATCGTATATTGAGAGATCCGCATTTTGCGACTGTACCAACAATGGATGTTGAATCTACTCCCCCACTCAATGTTGCGGCCACTGGTACATCCGCGCGAATATGAAGGGAAATCGTTTCTTCAAACACTTCTCTGAATCTCTCAATATCAAAACTCTCACTTTCATCATACTTAAGTGACCAGTACTTGTGCTCACTATAATTATGCCTTGTTATTTTAACAGTCGTGGCAGGCTCTATAGATTTTATACCTTTAAAAAAAGTATCTTTTGTATCATCAAGAAAACCCCTTGCAAGATATTTAAAGGCGCTACGTTCGTCCAGTTCTTTGCTCTCAGGAACAAAATGAAGGATGCTTTTAATTTCAGAGGCAACAACATATTGGCCTTTACGTTGAAATATATATAATGGCTTGATCCCAAAACGATCACGAGCCAGGAATAATTCATGAGTAGTTTTGTTCCAGATTGCGAATGAAAACATCCCGCGTAAATAACTTACACAATTCTCGCCAAATTCAATATATGCTTTCATAATCACTTCAGTATCTGATGTGGAAACAAACTTATACCCCTTTCTCTTAAACATATGCCTCAGTTCTTTATAGTTATATATTTCTCCATTAAAGACTAAAACCAAATTATTATCTTCTGACACAAAAGGCTGGTGTCCCTTTCCTGAGAGATCAATGATACTAAGCCGTCTAAAATAAAAACCGACATGCTTATCGAAATAACTCCCTTGATCATCCGGACCTCTATGGTATAACAATTGGCCTGCCTCTATAATGGATGATTTAAAATCCATTATATTCCCTTCTATGTCAAACACACCAAGATATCCACACATTAGCTTGTAAGATTAATATTTGATCCAAAAAAAAGATTTATAGAATGATTGAACACTGAGAATGAAAATGGAAGTCAAGTAGAGTTCTAAGCACTGCCTTGATTTGATATTGTTAGATTTTACCCTTTTTCTTTATTTACTGCCAAATCAGGATAAAAAGTAATTATTTTGTCTTCAATAAAAAGCGCCGTTTTAGCCATTGCTTCCACAGTAGTGCCTGCAATATGCGGAGTTATAATAAGATTAGTATTGGATTTCATATATTCAATTAATTTATTCACCGGCTTTTTATTTTTAAACCATGTTTCATTAGATAACACGTCTAAGGCTGCTCCTTTTATCAAGCCTTCATTAAGCGCCTCCAACAGAGCGTCTTCATTTACAATAGCGCCTCTTGCGGTATTAATAAACCAGGGCCTTAATTTCATGCTTTGGAAATGTTCTTTATTAATGAAATTTTTTGTCTTCTTCTCCAGAGGTAAATGTATCGATATGATGTGAGATTCATTCAATAAAGTGGTTAACCCGACTTTCTTTACACCAAACTTTTTACCGTTAAAATCCGATTCACCATAAGCGAGCACATTCATTCCGAAAGCGATAGCATATCCCGATAAGATCTTTCCGATTCTTCCAAAGCCAACTATGCCTAATGTTTTCTCAAATAACTCTTCACCGACAAATAGATTTCTGTCCCAACAACTATTTTCTACTGATAAAGCAGCCCAGGGAACTCTGCGAATTAAAGAAAGAATTAAGCCCCAAGTATGTTCAGGAGTGGCATGGATTTTTTCTAAGAACTTCGTTTCACCTTTTAGTGAAATAACATGTATATTGTTTTTTTTGCAGTGCTCATTATCAATATGGTCAATGCCGGTTGTAATTGTAGCAACAAAGTTCAAACGTAGAAACTGTGACAGAAACTCCTGATCTAACAAAACACCTAATCGAACTATTATGCCTGTTGTCTCGGCATATTGCTTATCAGTAATATCCTTCTTATCGTTTACATGAGCAATATTACTTAAACATCTTGATACCTTAAAAAAGGACCGATCAAAATTAAGAATCAATTTTTTTCAGGTTACTATTGTCTATCTATTTTTTCATCACTTGTTTAGATAGACTCATCCTAAATTGTTAAAAAGCAAAACTACTTCATTGCAAAGGCAATAAGAGTATCAGTTTTATCAATGCCTTTAAGCAGGTCAGAATAAGCTTCATCCAGTTGCACAGACCTTAAGAAGCTCCACTCTTTGTGACCGCCATGTTTCCCATGTTTCAGCCAATATAGATGATTCGCCAGAGGAAATCTCTGATGACCTTTAATAACAATGTCTCTAAAACCGGCTATTTTTAAAAATTTGTGTAAACTTTCTCGAGTATGCAAAATTAAATGATCACTCCTGAATGTAAATTTCTTGAAGCTTTCCAAATCCAGGAATGACAGGAGAAAATCATTGGCGTGTGGAACTTCAATAACAATTTGTCCACCGTCTCCCATTTTGTCTCTTATCTTTTTTAATATTCCAATAGGATCGTCCAGATGTTCCAAAACATGAAACAATGTAACAACTTCCAGATCATCGGCAGGCACATCTTCAATATCTGCAAACACATTATGTCCTTCTTTAATCGCCTCATCCCTAATGTCCTTTTGAGGTTCAACACCAAACGTTTCTTTTGCAAAAGGGGTCAAGAATTCCAGAATGTTTGCAGTCCCTGTTCCGAAATCAAGGTATTTCTTGTTAATGACAATACTTTCTATTGATTTTGATCTTTTAACACAATCTTCGTATCCTGCTAATTTTGCTTCGCGCCTTGTTTTTCCTCTAAACTCACAATATTGAGTCTTCTCCTGAAAGTGTTGAATACCTATACCTTCTGATTGAGACAGGAAAATAACACCCGATTCCTGACATCTCAGTACAGATATATCATTAGATTCACGAACGCCAGGATAGACCACCTCAATTCTATCTTCTTTACACACACCGATTTCACACAGCAAAGAAAATATTTTATTGTTGATCATTTTACGGTATTTCAGGGATGTATCTTTTTTGTTTCCCCCGAATAGACAATGCATACACAGGGCCTTTCAGACCAGAATATCAGTTAGTAATAGCATTAATTTTTAAAGCAACACTCCCTGTATCAGTATAGGCAATATAATCATATATAACATGATATTTTTCAACAAATTCATGAAAAGCCTTAAATTCGTTTCGTTTCCATTCAAAAGTTCCAAAATATTCGTCAAACATAATTATTGTTCCCGGCATAATACATTGTACAAGATTATCGAAAACAATCTTTGTGGATGAATATATATCACAATCAATATGAAGAAGAGATATTTTTTTACTACTTTTTTTGAGAAACTCCGGTATGGTATTTTCAAACCATCCCTTATAAAGAATCACATTATCTTCGACTTGTGGTACTTCATGTTTTTGTTTACCAACAAACCATTTTACACCCGCCCACTTTTCAGTAGGAACTTTAGGTTTAGGGATTATGCCGTCATCCGGAAAGCCTTCGAAACTGTCAAAACCATGGATTTTCTTGTCTACAGAACGTGCAATATAATTAATTGATTTTCCAGTAGCAACTCCAAACTCCAGGATTTCTCCTTCTTTTGAGGCTTTTGGTATAACAAAATTAAAATATTCATAACGATTTTGAAATCCCTGGGCGTCTCTCATATTTTTATAAACATAATCTACTATTTCTTCAACAGATTTTTTATCCAACAAATACTGTATACTTCTTTTATTTATTTTTAGTTCTGGAATAAAGTTTCTTACTATTTTTTCTGCAAGATTACAACTCTTCTTCACAATATTTCTCAGCATACTATCACTCCTTTAAGTTAACCTATATTTTCAAGTACCTCTTTTTGTCTGTTCATAAGTATTTCAGCCAACATCCAATCCTTTTCGTTGTCAATATTCACAAATGTATCAGGACTATTTATTATAGGCATCACATATTCTCCAAACACACTATTTTTTTCCATAGGCAAACTCGCTTTCATAGCATATATCGAACCGTCTCTATAAAATGCTTTGGCCAGTTCGTCCCTTGATATATTTTCGATTTCTTCCTCATAATAAGGAACAATCCTACCATCTATAATTTTTTTCATGCGATTCGGATGAAAATAATCAACCTGGATATGCGAAATAACAGAGTCACAGTCATATTCTTTTAACATTAGTATTGCTTTATCAATTTTCTCTATATCTCTTATCGGTACAGTTGGCTGCAATAAAACGATATAATCAATTTCTCTGCCTTTTTCAGTTAATTGTTCTATGCAATGTTTTATAGTATCAACCATAGGTGTCTTGTCTACGGCTAATTCCGGGGGACGTATTATTACAGTGCAGGAAAACTTTCGTGCAAAATCAGCAATTTCCATATCGTCAGTTGAAACAACGATTTCATCCAGAAGGTTACTGGCCCTAGCGTGCTCTATGCTATATTGTAAAAGAGGTTTCCTATTTAATAATCTAATATTTTTTCTTGGAACTCTCTTTGAGCCACCGCGAGCAGGAATAAAACCAACTACATAACTCATAATAAGCCTTCCCCTTTTCGTGCAACTACAAAGTGTTCTTTTGAATTTTCGGGAGAACAAGCAAATGGATATTTATGTCCAAGAACATATTTTCTAATCCATAAGACAATTTTATAGACCTTAACAACCATAATTTCTATTACTTTTGGTAGTGGATTAAAAGTTGGAAGCGGATTTATTTCAACAAACTCAACGGCCTGAAACCCGGCCTTTCTCACGATATCAGCAAACCCCTCTCCGGATAGTTCACTCCTGTACACATCTGCTGTCTTTGACATGGTCCTTTTATCCAGCCAGGGTTTAGACTCATTTTCCACAAAGACAGATTCGATATTTTTCAATACTTTATTAATAGGGACTGCTATTCTCTGTATATTCTCAGGATGCTCCGGTACATTCATGGAAAACATTACACCACCATTCTTCAAAAGGTTATACATTTCACGATAAGCGTCCAATGATCTCTCAATATGTTCCATTACTCCTAATGAAATTACTATATCAAAGGATTCTACTGGATAGGGCATTTCAAATAAATCAGACTGTTTAATTTCAGCATCAATTTTATACTTCTCAAGGTTTTTTCTTGCCACGGCCAGAGCTGCGTCTGAAAAATCCATCAAATGAATATTTAACCCCATTTTTTTACCCAAAAATATAGAAGCTGTAGCCCGACCACAACCTATTTCCAGCATTTTTTTTCCTGAACAGTTACCATATATCCTGGAAAGCTTATTGTATATAAATAAATTAAACTGCTGATAAAAAAACTGAACTTGAGTTTTAGGCTCTTTAAAACTTAAAACGTCATAGTCACTTGTGTTAATTGACGCTTTCCATCTTTTCTCATAAACCTCTTTGTCTTTATATAATTGCAAACTTTTTATCCCCAACAGTTTTATTACTTCACTTCATCTTCTTTTTGCCAGTTATACAACACTTTTCCTCCCGGCAAATGAGTAGCAAACCGCCCTTTGTAATAGTCCCGATTCAGTAATTCCTCATGCGATAAGTCCCTTTTATTTTCCCCCAGCATTTGTTTGAAATCACCTACATTTTCCTTGCACCATTCTTCACGCTCACCGGCACTTCCATGAGCCAAAAGGCAAATGGTTTTAAGTTGATCTGGATTTACAGAAACAGGACCATCCTTAGTTTCATCAGGATTAAGGATGGTGAAGTGGCGTTCAATCACATCTGCTCCTAAATGAAGGGCCACTACACTGGCTTTAATTCCATCACGCTTTGTAAGAGTATGGTCGCTAAATCCCACCGATTTTGTGAAATGGCGCAGGAATTCCATGCGAGACAAATGTAATTCAGACAAGGGAGTAGGATAAATTGTAACACAGTGCAAAAATGAAAATGATTTGCCATTTATTACTTTAACAGCCTTTTCTATTTCATGATTAAAAGTAGCTCCAGTGGAGACAAATAAATGGTTAAAATGTTTTTTAACAGCAAGTAATAATGGATAGCTGGCACAGTCATAACTCGCTATTTTTATATCCTCCCAACCCAATCCTGCAAGCTCTTTAACCCAACCTGTTGTAAATACAGTAGTCAATGGCTTGATGCCGGCATTTTTACATTCCTCTACAAACCAGGCATACACGTCTTTATTTAATTCCAGACCTTTTAAACGATCATATTCCAACTGATATGGCCGTTTTATTACCTTTCTCAAGCCCTTTTCAACCACACCATTCTCAAATCGTTCACGGAATGTAAGATCATCGGGATGAACAGTCTGAATCTTAACATAATCAGCTCCAGCCTCAGAGGCAGACCATACCATATCTTTGAGAATCGCAGTGTCACCTTTATGGTTCTGACAACATTCAACAATAATTGTAGCCATGATTTACAGATTTATATTTAACACCGTCTCAAAGATCTCTCTTACCGAACAACTTACCATTAACCAATTATATGGAAATTTCAAATGTCATCTTGCCCTGCTATGTTCATTTATCCATCTCTCTCTCAAATTGTTAATATCAAATGTATTATTTCTAGGGCATATCATAATCATTTCCGGCGTATCAACTATGACCATGTCGTTGACCCCTAAAAGAGCAACCGGTTTTTTTGAAGAAATAATATTATTTCTAGACTCAATTCCTACATAGTCTCCATTTACCGCATTTCCATTTTGATCTCTTTCCCATATTTCATAAAACGCGTTAAAATTTCCAACATCAATCCTTTTCATATTAACTAAAATCACAATGAAATCATTAAGCTTTTCGGAGACAGCGTGATCAAAAGACAAAGGAGAAAACTTTCTATACTCATGTTCTAACTTAACACTATCATTATAGAACTTATTAATACTTTCATAAACATCAGCAATATGATACCTTGCTTCTTCCAGAAACCTTTTTGCCTTTCCCAGATAAATACCACTATTCCATAACACATTTTGTTCATATAACATATTCTTTGCAGAATCCAAATCTGGTTTCTCTGTAAAACCAACTCCTTTGAAACATTCAAAACTACTGTCAACGCCTATTTTCTCTTTAAATTGAATATAGCCATATCCTGTGGCAGGCACATTGGGAACCATCCCTAATAACACAAGACTATCAAACTGACTAGCCATCTCCCTCCCTTGACGAATACAATTCTGGAAATATTCATGATCATAGATTATGTGATCAGAAGGGAATACTCCCATGACAGCATTATGATCCAGGTCATATATTTTCCTTGCTGCAAGCGTGATACATGGCG
>Ga0187827_10007660_pt1 | contig 11925 bp, 5 predicted proteins | sample ETNtaG_39_FD_167969 | JGI IMG/M metagenome (GOLD analysis project Ga0187827, IMG submission 167969) | Marine microbial and viral communities from oxygen minimum zone, Eastern Pacific Ocean - ETNP2014_SV_150_PacBio MetaG (Illumina Assembly) | ecosystem: Environmental > Aquatic > Marine > Hypoxic... | reverse complement strand
ACGGCTTGCCCTTCCCGACCGTGATGATTCCGGTGTCGCCAGCCAACCTGAGTTGAAAGGCGGTCGGGTCGGAGACCTTGCCATCGGCACCGACAGGTCCCTCGATCTTTAACAGGGTGAAAAGATCCCGGGTGTCCTTGTAATTCTCATCCTTGGCTGTGGTGGTCATGCGAAGCCGTTCCTTCTTCTTCTGGGCCGACTCGCGGGTAACGGCGAAGCGGTACCGCAAGTTTGAGCCGGCGCCGGAGGTGCCACGATACTCGACCTTCAGGTGGAGCGGCTTGGTTTCGCTGAGCCTGACGGCGCCGGCGCCGATTTCGTTGCCGCGCTCGACCTTCAGCACGGTTCCATCCCGGGCCACCCGCCACTGGACCGGGTTGAACAGATTGTGCGGGTTGCCGAGGTTCAGCGGCTTGGCTTTTTCCAGCCGGGCCAGCGTGGCCTCATAGTTGCGGGTCTTACCGGCATTGTCGGCGATCTCGCGCATGTTTATCTTGGGCATTTCCTTTTTGTCGTCGGAGCCGGGCTTGTTCCGCTCCAGCACTTGTGCCTCGATCTTCTCCTCGGAATCGTCCATCACGATAATGTAGGCCGCATACACCAAGGCCAGCATGGCCAGGCCAAGGATGAGCTTCTCGTAATGTTGCTTCAGTTGCTCCATGAGCTACAAAATTTTATCTGATTTTCAAGTTGTTCAATCAAAAAGATCCTTGGTTTGATTTTCACTGGTCAGCGGTCGCTGCATCAGCTGCCTTCGCGGCCCTTATCTGCTCCGGGGTCGGGAAGTCATCAGGATCATTTGGATCAAAGCCACCGACCAACGTTTCCTCAGTCCAGTCGTCAACGCCATCCCCATCGCTGTCTACGCCGATTTCTTCTTCTTCTTCCTCTTCCTTCACCTTTGCCGCCTCAATGTTTTGGGCCAGGGCCGCGAAGGCGTCGCTCGTGTCTTTCTCCTTCGCCACGACTTTCAGGGAATTGACCCTAATGGTGACCTTGAGCGGGCTCTCGTCCAGCAGAAGCGAAGCTGGTCGGTGGCGTTTCCTTTCATCCCCAAAAGCCGCGCCAAATCCGTACGGCGTTGTCCCCCCCCCGAAAGGACCGTACCCACGGCCACCGCCCATGCCGCCGTACATTTCCCGCATGCCCCTTGGCCCAGCACCCAGGTTGCCAAGGCTCATTTCCTTCTGTTCCTCCTCAAAGACATCCGCCACGTCGGTCGCCTCAATGACGGCAATGTTTTTCACCACGAAAAAGACCTGCGACTTGTAGAGTTCCTCAAGCACCTTGGACAGCTCAGTGCTGAAACCACGAAAAGTCACCTCGTAGGGCATGACACGCGAGCCGGCAACGTTGTCAGTGAACTTTTTCACGTCCTCAATCTTGAACTTGGCGTCGGGCAGGTATTCCAACGCATCCTCCATCTCCATCTGGCCCGCACCCTGGCCCACCACCTTGAGCCGCTTGAGGTTGTAAATCTCATGGATGTTTGCATTGAACAAGGCGCGGCAAAGCGCATCGATCTCGGCCAGCTGGTAGGCCATAATCTCCCGCTCGAACGACTTGAACTCAAACTGGTCCCAGACCTTGGAAAAACTGAACCGGAACTCCTTGTCCTCGTCGTCGATCTTGGGCAACCGGATGCGCTGCTCCTTGCACTGGCTTTGAAGACCAAAGACCATGCTCTGCATGAAGTTACGGAAGGTGTTGTTGTCCAGCCCAACCCGCGCCTTGGATTCGTCCGTGCTGGCACCCATGCTGTTGGCACCGAAGCCAGGCATCTGGCCAGGCATCTGGCCAGGCACCCCGGTTGTTGGATCACCCCCCGGAGGATCAGTTGAGGCCGCTCCCGTACCAGTATCCTCGTTAACAGGCGGGAGTGCGTTCGGTTGCTCGTAGACGGCTCCTCCTCCCCCTTCGATTAGAATGGCCAAGTCGCCCTTGGTGTAGCCGGAACCACCATCCTCGACCGTGATGTTTTCCACACGATAATTGGATGAATCGCTTCCCAGGATGCGGAGATTAGGCTTGAGCTTGGCCCCCTTGCCATTGCGGCTGACCACCCTGACTGTTAATTGGTCGATATCTGTTTCTACATAATCGGTTCCACCCTGCATGAGCATGACACTCTTGATGGCCCCTGTCTTTTCATCCAGCTCGATGCCGTCCGGAATTTCTAGCGGAGTAAACTTGCTCCGCACCCTGTCCAGGTGTGCGGCAAAGGCGGCCTCGGCTTTTTCCGCAAGGGCATAATTGCCATGGGATTCATCCGTGGTGATGGAGAGTGAATTGGTCAAACCAATGCCATCAAGTCTCAGGTTCTTTTTGGCGTTGTAATCTTTTGTTTTGGTTTCCAAAGATGTTTTGCTATCATTGCGTTCCGTCTGTGTGGCACCCAGCTGGAGCCAGCCATAACCAATCAGGCCAATGGCAACAACAACGACGATGATCACGTCAAGGTTACGCTTTAGCGCCTCTGGGTTGATGTTGATTTTGCCGGCCATGATTACAACTCTATGGGTTCCCGCAGAACCAGGTCCAAGCCGAACATGTAAGTCTTCAGTCGGGCCTTGGCCTCATCGTCCTTGTCCTCGCTGATATCCTCCATCCCCAGCTTCTCCGTTTCATCCAGCTCCCTCGGCTTGGTTGCGTTGTAGTCAAACAATCCGCTGTTCTTCACCTCCTGAACCAACACGGTGATGAGCCGGTTATTCGCTGTGCGATCGACATCCCGCATGTCAATCGCCCTGCAGGCCACCTTGAGCGGCCTGTCCTTTGAACCAACAACACTCAAATTGTTGGTATCCCCCCCCATCATTCCCATGCCTCCCATGCCCATCATTCCCATGCCTCCCATCATTCCTCCATAGGGGTTCATCCCCATTCCATAGGGGTTCATCCCCATTCCCCCGGCAGGATTGCCGGGTTCGCCAGCACCTCCCGCCGGCATGGCACCACCCGCCGGCATGCCCATTCCCGGACCCATCATTCCTCCATAGGGCATCATACCCATTCCCGGACCCATCATTCCTCCATAGGGCATCATACCCATGCCCATACCCATGCCCATCATTCCTCCATAGGCAGCCTCGTAATCCATTTCATCAGCGTCCACCTGGTTGAAGGCCGCCACCCAGACCCCGACCTGTGATCCGATGGAGGACCGCATCTTGAATTCGGTGGTGATCATGGACTGGCGAAGGGCCTGAAGCACGTCCGCCCAGAGGAAACGTTCCCCGATCCACTCGTTAAACTTGTCCGCCTCCTTTTTTTGGTTTTTAAGGTCATCGACCTTTGCTTTAAGTTTACTGTGGGGCACTTTGTATTTCACAACCAACTTTTTCAACGCATCAATTTCCTGTTGCTGAGCGCTATGGACGGTCTTGTTGAAGAAAACGCCTAACCAAACCGCCGCCACCAGGCAGGCGGCGGCCGCGTAAAAGTACTTTTTCTTCCGATCCAAATCCTGCTGCAGACGGGCCGTGCCCGGCATCAGGTTCATCTCCAGCGGGCAGTTGGCCACCTCGCGGATGGCCAGGCCGACGATCTGGCCGAACGCGTGGCCGGCTTTTTCCAATCCGGCGACGTCCACGGTGTCCTGGTCAATCTCCACCCCGATGAATGGGTTGAAGTACTCGATCGGCACGCTGAGTTTCTCCGCGAGGAACTCCGGCAAATATGGCATGATGGTCGCGCCGCCGTGCAGGAACACCCGCACCGGGCTGCTGCCGCCCTGCTGCTTCTGCCAGAACTGCAGCGTCTGGTTCACCTGCACGTGCAGACGGGTCATCACCTGCCGGGCAATCTTGGAGAGAGCCGCCTCGTGCGGATCCTCCGATTCGGCATACGCACCACCCAGGCCGACCAGCCCCTTCTGCAGCTTGATCTCCTCCGCCTGCGAAAAGCGGATCTTCGTTTCCGTCGCGAACTCCTGGGTGATCGAGTTGGCCCCGATGTTGATGGTGCGGATGAAAAATTTCTCGCCCTCGAAAAACAGCGCGTGCGTCGTCTTGGCCCCGATGTCCAGCACCAGCGAGCAACCCTCAAGATCGTCGTAGCTGTAGCGGAAGGCATTGACCAGCGCGGCCTGCGCCGTGTCCACCAGTTCCACGTTCACGCCCTGCGCCTTGGCCACCTTGATCATCCCGTCGGCCACCTCGCTCTTGAGAGCGGAGAGCAGCACCTCGACCTCGCCCGACTTGGCCACCCCCATCGTGTAGTGATCCCACGCGGCCTCCTCCAGCGGGAACGGAATGTTCTGCTGCGCCTCGAACTTGATCAATTGCGCCACCTTCGTCTTGTCGATCGCCGGCAGGCGGATGGGCTTGGACAAGACCTGAAAGCCGGGAGCCGCCACCAGTCCGCGCTTGGCGGTGAAGCCGGCCTCCTCCCACAATTCCTGCGCGGCCTTCTCCAGCGCCTTGGGGCGCGCCCTCTCGCTGGAACCCTCCAGCCCCATCGCCTTGACCCCAAAACGAAGCAGGCGAACGCCGCCCTCCGCGGTGGGCTCGAACTCGGCGGCACGCAGGGTGCCGGCGCCCATGTCAATTGTCAGGAAGGATTTGGAACTCATTTTATTTCAACAGTTTGGACGGCAAACCATGCCAATCCGTTCAACAACACACGGCCCAAGCCAAGGGTACACTTCCAGAGAAGTCGCCGCGCTTGCTAAAGGAATTACCCCACAGCGTCAAACAGAAAAACACGAACCCGGAAAATGAGTTTGCCTCTAGCACCGCACATGCCACTGGCAAAATGCCGTGGGCAGGGAGTTTTGGCTGGTTTCAGCGCTTGGCCAAGCGCGGGCCGGGCGTGAGAGGGACACGTTTTGCGCGGATGCCACGCAGGCCCGCTTGGCCAAGTGCTAGGTGAGGGATTCAACACAGCTCAGCCCAACAACTCGACGGCCTTGGCCGCAATGTCGGGTTGGCGCATGAGGGCTGTGCCGACAAGGATGCCTCTAGCGCCGCACGCTTCAAGACGCTCGACGTCGGCCCGGGTGTGGATGCCGCTCTCGGCGACGAGCACTTTTTCGGAGCCGCCGCTCGCGGCCGAGCGCTTGGCCAAGCGCTCGGTGGTGCCGAGATCGACGGTGAATGTGGACAGGTCGCGATTATTGACGCCGATCAGCTGTGCGTCGATGGCCAGTGCGCGATCGAGTTCAGCCTCGTTGTGCACCTCCACCAGCGCAGCCAAGCCGGCCCCGGTGGCCAAGCGGTGCAGATGGCCAAGCATCTGGTCGTCGAGGCAGGCCGCTATAAGCAGGATGGCGTCCGCCCCGTGCTCGACCGCCTCGGGCAACTGCCGCTCGTCGATCATGAAATCCTTGCGCAGCAGCGGCAGCGAAACCACCTCGCGGATGGCGCTGAGGTATTCGAGTGAGCCTTGAAAAAACTCGCGGTCGGTCAGCACCGACAGGCAGCTTGCCCCGGCGTCCTCGTAGGTTTTGGCGATGGCAACCGGATCGAAGTCCTCGCGGATGACACCCTCGGAAGGTGAGGCTTTTTTCACCTCGGCGATAAGTCCGACCCGTCCTCGGCGTGGAGCCAACAGTCCGCCGATGAAGTCGCGCCTCGGGCCGTGTTGTTCAACGGCGGCACACAGAGACTCGACGCTCACCGGAGCGTCGGACAAATGCCCAAGCTCGATGCGTTTGTGGGCGACGATCTTGTCGAGGATGTTCACGGGTGGCCGACTCCCGCCTGGCCAAGCGGTTACTTGAGCGGCCTGACGCGGATGTTGCGGTAGTGGACGACGCTTTTCGGGTCGTGGGCCTGCAGCGCAAAGGTACCACTGCCGAGCTTGCGTCCGGGCATCGACTTAAGATGCGGGGCGTTCGGGACCTCTTTCCAGCTTGAAGTGATCTTTCCGTTGATCTTGATGATGACCTTCTTGTCCTTGACGCGAATCTCGTAGTCAAACCACTCGCCATCCTTCGCGGGTGCCGGGTTGACATCCTTCACCGCATAGAGGCCGCCGGACTTTTTCGGGTCGCCGTGGGTGTTGTTCACCTGCGCCTCGAAGCCGGCATACGGCCAACCGGAATCCTCGTACTTGGTGTGAAAATAGATGCCGGAGTTGGCCTTCGGAAAAGTTTTCACCTGTGCCCGCAGCACGAAGTTCTTGAAATTATGCTTCTCGACGTCCCCGGCGTAGAACAGGTGGGTGCGCGGACCGTCGATGACGATGTTGCCGTCCTTGACGGTGATCGACTTGGGGTTTTCCTTGTTGACCTTCCAGCCGTTGAGCGACTTGCCGTCGAACAGGCTGATGAAGCCCTTCTCACCCTTCTTTTTGCCCTTGGCCTCGTCCGCGCCAATCACCGCCAACGGAGCCACCAACATTGCCACCAATAGAAACTTGCTCATGGGACGGACACTCTAAAGCAAAGAGGCCGCCTGTAAACAGATAAAACACAAAAGGTTCCGCGCCTAGCCAAACGTGTCCTTGGGCGGTAGCATTGCGCCGGTTGAAATGGTTCTCCTCCAGTCTTAAAGCCAAGCGCCGCTTCTGTGCGATGGCACTCCTGCTTGGCCTGTGGGCGCTGGCCCGGCCGGTGTTTGCCGAGCCGCGGATCAATGAGTTCCTGGCGGTGAACAATCGCGGCCTGACCGACGGAGACGGAGAAGCGACGGACTGGATCGAGATTTACAATCCCGGCGCGAAGGCGGTCTCGCTGGACGGCTGGTCGCTGACCGACGATGCCGAGTCGCTCGACAAATGGCGTTTCCCAAACGTAAGTCTTGGCCCAAGGAAATACCTCGTGGTGTTCGCCTCCGGAAAAGACCGAACGGCAGGGAACGAACTGCACACCAACTTCAAGCTGAACGGGGACGGAGAATATCTGGCATTGGTGCAACCGGACGGCTCAACGGCAGCCACTGAATTCTCGCCGGAGTATCCCGGCCAGCGCGAGAACATCTCCTTCGGAGCGGGCGCCGGCGGCAGGCTTCAGTTTTTTGACAAGCCTACCCCGGCAAAAGCCAACGGCAGCGGATTTGCCGGGTTTGTGCAGGATACCAAGTTCGACCCCGACCGGGGTTTTTACGATGCGCCCTTCAGGGCGACGATCACCTGCGCAACGCCGGACGCGAAAATCAGGTACACGATCGATGGCAGCAAACCGACTTCCAGTCATGGGAAGGTGTACCAAGGCCCGATCCAAATCAATACCACCACCACGCTCCGCGCTGCAGCGTTTCAGTCGGGACTGCGATCCAGCAACGTGGACACACACACCTACCTGTTCGCGGAGGACATCATCCGGCAACCGGCCAAACCAGCCGGCTTTCCCACCTCATGGAACGGCCACCCTGCCGACTACGAAATGGATCCGGCAGTGGTGAACGATCCGGTGTACAAGGGTCGTGTTGCCGGTGCGCTCAAGTCGATCCCCTCACTGTCGCTCGTCCTGAACCGGGATGACTTCTTCAAAACCGGCCAAGGTATCTACCCGAAGGGCGAAGGCGTCGAGAAAGCCACCTCGGTGGAGTTAATTTACCCGAATACAACGGACATCATCCAGGCTGACGGATCTGTGCAGATTGTCGGGGGCAGCAGCACCGGACGCTGGAAGGTGGACAAGCTCTCCATGCGACTGAAGTTCACCTCGCAGTTTGGAGACTCCAGTTTTCAATATCCACTTTTTGGCGAAGATGCCATGAACCGGTTTGACACGCTGGTAGTGGACGCCCGACTCAATCAAGTCTGGTCCTACGGCGGTGGTTCCGGACCCAGCGACCAGAGGCGCCGCGGACAAAACACCCGCGACCAGTTTGTGGCCGACCTCCAGAACCAAATGGGCGGCTATGCCCCACATGGCATCCATGTGCACGTCTACATCAACGGCCTTTACTGGGGCCTTCATACCCTGCACGAGCGGCCTGACGAGCACTTTGCCGCCCACTATCTGGGTGGGAGCAAGGAGGATTATGACGTGATGAAGCACCGCAAATCCACCGTGGTCAGCGGGAACAGCCGCAGCTACAACGCCCTCATTTCCGCAACTTCCAAGAACCTGTCCAGCGCCTCAGCCTATACCGCAGTTCAGCAACAGCTCGATATCACCAACTTTATCGACTACATGCTGGTCAACTTCTACGTCGGCAACACCGACTGGTCGCACCAGAACTGGTATGCCTCCTCCAACCACAACAACCCGGAGGGACGCTGGCGGTTCCATAGTTGGGACGCTGAGCATGTGCTCAAGGGAATCAACGACAATTCTGTCACAAAAAACAATGCGGCCAGCCCGACAGGCTTCCACCAGAGCCTGAAACGCAACAAGGAATACCAGGTGTTGTTTGGAGACAGGATTCACCGACACTTTTTCAACGACGGAGTGTTGACCCCGGAAAAGGCGGCCGCAAGCTATCAGGCCCGGCTCGACAGCATTGATGAGGCGATCGTTGCCGAGTCCGCGCGATGGGGGGACAACCAACGGTCAACACCCTTTACGCGTGACAAGGAATGGGTCGCCGAAAAGAACCGGCTGCTGCAACAGTATTTCCCGAGACGAACCGACATTGTCCTGAGCCAATTGCGATCTCAAAAACTTTACCCCACACTCGCCGCACCAACGTTGAGTCAACACGGCGGATCGATCCCAACCGGTTTCAAGCTTACTCTTAAGGCGCCCAAGGGGGTAATTTACTTCACGCTGGACGGAAGTGATCCACGACTTCCAGGTGGCGCCCTGGCCCAATCCGCAAATCGATACAACCAGCCTCTCCCCATTGAGGGCACCGCCCGGGTAAAGTCCCGGGTTAAATACCAGAATGAATGGAGCGCCTTGGCCGAGGCCCAATTCGTCGTTGAAGGTTCGCTGGACAAACTGCTGATCACCGAGGTGATGTACCACCCGCTCCGTGGCCGCTCCGAGTTCCTCGAATTGAAAAATACCGGGACAGAGACTCTGAACCTGAGCGGCGTGAAGATCAGCGAAGGAATCCGGTTCACCTTCCCGGAAGACTTCCAACTGGCTCCCGGCACCTTCGTCGTGCTGGCCGAAAATGCTGAAGCCTTCAATGAACAATACCCCGACCTGACCCTGGGGGGCGTGTACGACGGGCGCCTCTCGAACAGCTCGGAAAAAATCGAATTGATCGACAGATTGGCCAAGCCCTTCCTCAGCCTGACCTACTCCGACCAACCGCCCTGGCCCTCGACCGCGGACGGCAGCGGCTTCTCCCTGGTGCCCAGGCTGGCCAATACAAACACCGACCCGAATGATCCCAATAACTGGCGTGCCTGCGCCACGCCTGGCGGATCACCGGGACGCAACGATCTGCCACCTAACATCAAGCCGGCATGGATCACCGAGGTGCTGGCCCACAGCGATCCCCCCGCCGTGGACTCCGTTGAAATTCACAATCCCAACACCGCCGCCCTGGACCTCAGCCATTGGCTGCTCACCGATGACTGGAGTGAGCCTGCGAAATACGCCATACCCGCAGGCACGGTCCTTTCACCGGGAGGCTATGTTGTTTTCAACGAGGATCAGTTCAACCCCAATGACAACGGGTTTGCCCTCGATTCTCATGGTGACCAGGTTTTTCTGTTTTCCGCCGATCCCGACGGCAAGCTCACCGGGTTTTCCGATGGATTTACTTTTGGCGCATCGGAAAACGGTGTGACTTTTGGCAGGCTCGTGACAACCGACGGCCAGGCCCAATATCCTGCCCAGTCGAGACCGAGTTTGGGCCTCCCCAACGCCGGCCCTAAAGTGGGACCGGTCGTCATCAACGAGATTCATTATCATCCGCAAGGCACCGGACCGGAGTTCGTGGAATTGAAGAACATCACCCCACATTCGGTTCTGCTGTATGATCCGCAGCACCCCCAGAACACCTGGCGCGTGGGTGGAATTGACTTCCAGTTTCCAACAGGCACATCCATTCACCCGGGCGGGCTGCTGATCATCACCAACGCTGACCCATCTGAGTTTGGTTCGCATTACGCGATCCCGAACGATGTGCCGGTTCTGGGGCCGTTCCAGGGAAGCCTTCAGGACAGCGGAGAGCGCCTCGAGTTGTTGAAGCCGGACGAACCGGACACGGATCCTGACGGTAGTGAAATTGTCCCCTACATTGTCATCGACGCGGTACGCTACAACGATAACCCACCCTGGCCATCTGAACCTGACGGGAACGGTCCGTCGCTGGAGAAACTCAAGCCGAAGCGTCATGGCAATGATTACGCCAATTGGCGATCCAGCCCGGGCGGACCATCCCCCGGCGTGGAGAACATGGGCAACCGCCCGCCCCAAATCATGGCCGGGGTGGACCTGACCATCGAGACGGAATCTCTTCCGGTGTCCGTTCCCCTGTCCGGTATGGTTAGTGACGATGCGAACCCGGATTTTCCCACGGTCAAAACCGGGTGGTCTTTCGTCAATAATCAAATAACCGTGATATTTGCCAACAGTGGCCAACTGCAAACCACCGCTGAGTTGTTCGATCTTGGGAAACACACCTTCCGTCTCACGGCGGACGACGGTCAATACACTGTCTCGGATGAATTAACTGTCGAGATCAAGCGTGCCCCAATGGAACGAACCTTCATCACGGCCGGCTCGGAATGGCGCTATCTCGACAACGGCTCAAACCAGGGCACGAAATGGCACGCACGCCTGTTCGATGACAGCAAGTGGAGCGCAGGCCCGGCGCAGCTTGGCTACGGCAACAACGGCGAAAAAACCGAGCTGAGCTATGGCGGCAACAGCAGTAACAAGCACGTCACCACCTACTTCCGGCATTCCTTCGAAGTCACCACCCCTACTGGTGTGATCTCGCTTGAGGCGTCCCTTGTGCGGGATGACGGCGCGGTGGTCTACCTGAACGGAAAGGAAATCCTCAGGAGCAACATGCCCGAGGGCAACATCAGGTACAACACGTTCGCCCCGCTCACAGTCGGAGGAGAGGAGGAATCGGCGTTTCAACCATTTACCGTCGATCCTGTCCTGCTGGTGGAGGGCAAAAACGTGATTGCCGTGGAGGTGCATCAAACCAACAGAACCTCGAGTGACATCAGCTTCGACCTTGAGTTGCGAGGCAAAGGCTCAGGTGACAACCAGCCGCCAAAGGTTCTTCCCTTCAACGACCTGACTTTTGCCTGGCCGTCACCCGTCAAACTTGAGGTCCAGGTGACTGATGATGCCCTTCCATTAAAACCGGGCAGGCTGACCATGCAATGGAAGCTCAAATCGGGACCTGGCACGGTCACCCTCATCGATGACAATCGTGGTGCCGCCGCACCCATGCGCATCGGCCATTTGCGACGCCACCGAGGCGCAACCACTGCGTCGTTCAGCGAACCTGGAACCTACGTGCTCATCTTTATTGCGAACGACGGCCAGGCACAGACGATGGAGGAGTTGGTGATCCATGCCGAGGGCGATTCCTTCGCAGACTGGCAGCACGCCCACTTCACGGCGGCCGAACTTGGCCAAGCGCTTGTCTCCGGCGCTGACGCCGATCCGGACAACGACGGCATGAGCAACCAAGCCGAGTATATTGCCGGCACCGGCCCGAAAGATGACAAAAGCCGATTGGAAATCCGGACGATCCAAGTGGATGCCGCCGGCGAGCAGCTAACAGTTCATTTTTATTCCGCACCCCACCGGAACTATCGGCTGCTGAAAAGTCCGAACGTTCTTGGCCCTTGGCAGACGGCTGGCGAACTCAACGCCCCGCCAAACGGGGGCCCTGCGACATTCGTCGTACCGCTTGGCCAGGCGCAATTCTTCCGGCTGGAAATCCCGGGCGACTGACTTTGACATTGCGTGGGCATGCCCCCATTCCCTCCCTCAGCACCCATTTTCGAGTCACCACGCGAACCAAAAAAGCTCGGAAAATGGCTTGTCAGAAGGTTTTTTTTCGCTAAAGTCCGCGGCCCCTTTAAGGAAGGGAGGCACAAAATGTCCAG
>Ga0187827_10007659_pt1 | contig 11926 bp, 9 predicted proteins | sample ETNtaG_39_FD_167969 | JGI IMG/M metagenome (GOLD analysis project Ga0187827, IMG submission 167969) | Marine microbial and viral communities from oxygen minimum zone, Eastern Pacific Ocean - ETNP2014_SV_150_PacBio MetaG (Illumina Assembly) | ecosystem: Environmental > Aquatic > Marine > Hypoxic... | reverse complement strand
AAAAAAACTCCCCACCATGGATAATTTAGTTGAAATACTTGATCTCGAACCAATTCTAAAACGTGGTGGAATTGAGTATAAAAGTTGCAATTTTGAGGATATTTACAGTAGATTGTATGAAAGTAATCCTAAATCACATTTACTAAAAGAAGTTGAGGAAATAGTATATAATTATTTTAATAGCCTACAACTTCCAGATATCCCAACTTTGTATGATCACATACTGATGTCCCTCCGACCAAAGGATATTGTTGCAACCTTCAACTGGGATCCCTTTCTCTTTGATGCATGGAATAGAAATAAAGATAATATTCCTATTCCAGAGCTTATTCACTCACATGGAAATGTCCGTATTGCTCATTGCTTGGAACATCCTTGTTATGGTGATCACGGTATGATTTGTTCAGAATGTAGGAGAGCTTATGCCAACTCGGTTACTCTACCCTGTTACAGTAAAGAACTATAATAACGACACCTTTATCAATACAGAATGGGAAGTTCTAAAGAAAAGCCTACGCCAGACGCTGACCTTAACAGTCTTTGGCTATAGTGCTCCTCATGCCGATAAAGAAGCTGTTGAATTGATGAATGGGGCATGGGACAAACAAAATCGATTGATAGAAAGGGTTGAAATCATTGATATTAAGAATAAAGAAGATCTATGGTCACAGTGGGAACTTTTTATCATAAGAACTTACTTGGATTGCCATGCGAATTTCTATCAATCTCGGTTAGCAACATATCCCAGAAGAACCTGCGAACAATTAATAGATCAAACAATGTATGGCCTTTTGGTTGAGGGTAATCACATTGCACCGGATGCTAGTTTTGAAGAATTATTAACTTGGGTAAAGCCATTAGTTGAGGCAGAGGAAAAGCTTGGAATAAATGACAAATTTAAAACTGAGAAGTTGGAGGACACTGGCGCAGGGAATGAATAGCGGTGTGCCTGATTTTAGGGTCACACCTTGATTTGATGGATCGGGGTCAAACCTGATCTATTGACAAATATAAATAAGGGGGCATAGATATTTGACTACCTGCGCCCCTTTTCAAAATGTTTGGTCACAAAGTTGTACTGGTAAATTACTTCGGCAAAAGCTGTCCGCGATAGTACCTTTCTGCAACTACTCCAGTAACTTTAACATTGTTTTCGTTGTTGTCACATACCTCAAGTGTCACCGTATCTCCAATTCTTACTGCTTCTTCTGTCTTACCATGTGTACCGCATTCCAGTTTTACATCCATCTTTCAATCCTCCTTTATAAATTGAAAAAATAATAGTTCCTTGATTAAAGTATTTTAAATCCAGAAGGTTAGATTGGAATATTTTAAATGTTTCGTAAACTTTGAAGCAGAAGAACTGATATATGCTTTGCTTACTGCACTAAATGCAGATATAGATGATGATAAATGCGGAACAGTAATGATTAAACTAGTGTTTTTCATTACTAATTACTCCTATGGCATTAAAATGCGGGTAATACGTTAAATACCGTGAGTAATTTAACGGTATGATACAGAAATGCGCAAAAGACTTGCCAGTAATTAACCTTGTTGTGTATTAATTAAATATGTTTTTTACTATACCAACTTCAATAATCAATAATCCTGCTTCTTGCTGAAGGGACTTTACTTTATAACTATTGTATATGTAACACCTTAGAAGTAGATTTTATTGAAAAAAAGTTTAATCTCTTATTGCTTTGGGTAAGGTCTATTTGCCTTCCAACTATTCTGAAATTTAGACGCTATGTATATTAATGCGGCACTAATAATTACATTAGAAAATGTCTTATATCAGCCGGTATTCAACTGCTTTGTTACGTGTTAAACAACGTGTTTTATATGGTGTATATACTGTATGTACATATACTACGGTTACATAGGCGTAATTTTATTAAATAATTAATAAAATATTAATAAATAACTGGTCTAAATTAACCACTTTCATAAGAAATATTTGCGGGAATAGTTCTTGATATTCTTCATTAAAGCAGTAAAAAAGCTTGCAGTTTTTGTTATCAGGATGGTTCGTGATTTGGTTTGTTTGTGAGTCGAATAACTGTTGTAATCGGCTCACGACATACAATTGGTGCTAAGTGGTACTATTAATTATCCGGTAAATCTTTGCAATTTAACAGGATGTTCTCTGCATGTTTCTGTAGATGATAACCTACTATCGCCATTTCAAAGGCATTCGTTAACATCTTGGGATATCGGAAAAGCGTTTTTAAAATGAACTTCAAATATGGATATCCCTGCTTTGATAATATTTGCCGTTTGAAAGATATCATAATTGCGATCACTTCAGTTCTTCCTATACGTACCTTATTGTGTTTGACAGATTTCATATTTCTAAACTGTGACAAACAGCGTCTAAAATAGTTAGAAAGCGTTGGATCATAAAGTTCATTAAGGACGTGCTTGTATCCACTGATAAGCTTCTGTTTGTCCAGCTCCGGAACAAAGTTTATATTAACATCCGTACTGTCACAAACGGATTCCCTGATTAGCCGTCCTTCTCGTTCAAGTCGATCATATAAGTTTGTTCCCCGTACTACTGTCAATAACCCGACTATGGCAATTGCAATACCGGTATCCTTAATAAAATTGATTTGTGTGTCAAAGATCTCCGGCCCGTCTCCGTCTAACCCTACAATAAATCCACCTGAAACCATAATACCCTTGCTCTGAATGGTTTTGACTGCATGGTGCATATAATTGTCCACATCCTTCTTGGTATTTTGACTCTTCTTCATTTTCTTAAGAGTATCCGGATTGGGACTTTCAATTCCGAGGAATACTGTAGTAAGCCTGGCTTCTACCATAGAATCCATTAATGGTTCCAGCTCTGCGAGTGTCATGCTGGCCTCAGTGTAAAAGGAGAATGGATGATTTTTCTCTTTCTGCCATTCCGCAATTGCGTTTAAGAGGCGTAACGCATTACGTCTGTTTCCGATTAGATTGTCATCAGCGAGAAATACCGGTCCACGCCATCCGATGTCATAAATGATTTCAAGCTCCGTCAGCATCTGCTTATTCGTTTTGGTCCGTGGTACTTTGCCAAAGAGATTCGTAATTTCACAGAATTCACAATCAAACGGACACCCTCTGGAAAACTGTAGGGCCATTGACCTGTATGCACCTAAATCCAGAAGATCAAAACGTGGCGGCACAGTCTTTAACATATCCGGCAGTCCAGGGGCACGATATACTTTTTTTGCCCTGCCATTCTCATAGTCCACAAGAAATTCAGGAAAGATCTCTTCACCTTCACCTAAAATGAAATGATCTACGCCTTCAATATCAACATGGTAAGATGTGGCATGTGGCCCACCAACCACTATCGGTACGCTCAAAAGATTACATTGGTCAATTACCACTCTTAGTGACTGCTCCTGGGCAATCATGGATGAAGTCAAAACAAGATCTGCCCACGTGATATGTTCTTTCTTGAGAGAAGTAACATTCATATCGATAAGCTTTATCTCGTAGCTGTCTTTAGGAATCATGCCGGCAATAGTAAGTAGTCCTAGCGGCGGCACGTTCGATTTTTTTCCAATAAACTCTATTGCATACTGAAATCCCCAAAATGATACAGGAAATTCAGGGTATACCAACAGTACTTTTTTCATGACTTTGCTTTACAACAAGTTATAAATGTAGGTACTTAATTTTCGGACAGATAGGGTCAGCTCTTACTGGCATTACTATAAAATCTAAACATAGAATTGGTGGGACATACTCAACGTGATTGATGACGGTTATTATACTTTAATGATCCTGTCATTGTCAAAATCTAATTCGTCTGTACTGCGACGTGTTTTTTAGCGATTATTGCAGCCCCAAGGGCTCCTGCTATCTGTGGCTCGTCCGGAAGGTTGACTTTCTTGGGTGCGAGTTCTTCCATCAGCTTTTCACAAACACCGATGTTCTTCATTACGCCTCCGGTGAGCGTTATCTCCTCTTCAATAGGCACTCGCTGAACTAGGCTTAGAACTTTCCTTGCGATTGCTGAGTGAAGTCCGCTGATAATATCCTCTTTGGGGAGTTTCTGATGGATTAAGGAAATAACTTCTGATTCCGCGAATACGGTACACATGCTGCTGATTGATGTCTCTTGTGAGGATTTCTGTGAGAGCGATCCCATATCATTTATGTCGACATCAAGCACTCCAGCCATTACTTCCAGAAATCTTCCTGTGCCTGCGGCGCATTTATCATTCATCATAAAATCAATCACCTTGGTTTTGTTATTTTTTCGGGTCATTATTGCGATAGCCTTGGAATCCTGTCCACCTATATCAATTATCGTCCTCGTATTTGGGAAAAAATGGTGTGCGCCCTGAGCATGGCATGTGATCTCAGTGACCGATTTGTCCGCGAACGGAACATTATTACGACCATAACCTGTTGCGACCGTATAGTCTATATCTTCTCTGGTAAGACTAGCCTTTTCCAGGGCCGCATCCAAAGCTTCATTTGCCGTTTTCTCCACATCTATCTGGGAGGGGAGTACGACGTAACTTAATATCTCGTTCTCCTCTCCTGCCAATACAACCTCCGTTGATACGGAACCAATATCAATTCCTGCTGTTATCATCTCTGCTTTATTCCTCCGATCCATCTTCCAGAACTTCTAGAAACGCGTCAAGACGGGTCCTTACCTGTTCCTTCGAATAATTTCTCTTATCAACACATTCAAGGTCTAATACGTAAAATGGAATGTTTCCTTCTTTACGAAGTCCCTCCTTTACCATCTGGGAAAGACTGTTAAAGTGTCTGCAACCCCATGGCGCCATCCATATAATGCCGTCTATTGTGTACTCTTTAATCATGGTTGAAATCCACCGGGTCATTCTTTCATAAGGGCCGATAGACTGATTTGAGAGAAGCTTTTTAGCGAGTGATTGAAACGGTTTTTGCGGGTCCATCTCATCCCACGTAATCAAATTTACCATCTCGAACGCGACAACTGCATTGTGTTCGACCTCAAGATACTGGAAAATCTCGTCATTATAATAGGGCCTTAAATGGCACCATAGTAATCGATGCTGTTCATCTTCAACGGCGGTTATTCCTTTTTCTATCCGCTCCTCCAACTCTTCACATAAAAGCTTTGAAATTCTTACAAACGATTTTGAACCCCATAATTGAGAGATAGAACCGATGTGGTCAATAGCTTCACAACCGAGCATAGGGCTGTGGCTGTGTTTTCTAAGATCCATTGCCTTCTTAAAATACCTGCACGCCTCATTGGAGATTGCAATTGTTTCTGATAGTTTGTCCTGGCTGAAATCACTGCCTGTTTCCCGGGCTATTGAACGAGTTATCTCTTCCAACTGATCTGCTACTAAATCGCAGGCATCTTCTCTTTCCGTGAAGAATGGAATATGGAGATAATGGTGCAGACTCTTGTACTCATCCGCAAAGATATCAAAGATCATAGGGTCGCCGTCGCAATAGTATGAGCTGGATATTAGTGCGTCTGGTTTGGGTAGAATATCTTTACGGGAAGCACCCAGCACTCCTCTTAGAAATGAACAGCAGTCCCGGGAAAACCCCTGGTTTTCCGAAGCGCTCAGCATATCGGTACACATGCCAACACCTGCCGCCATGGCACTGAAGGTTTCAATGTATAATGGAACGCCTCCTATAGCGTAGATAATCTCTGACGGTACAAAGGTACTCTTCCATACAACCGTTGAGGTGTCCCGGAAGCTCTCCATAAACAGTTTATACATGGCCCTTTCTCTTGCCTGAGAGCCTTTCAGCGGAGAGTAGAAGCGCGGCCGTTTCATCCTGTTCTGAAATTGATCACTGAAATACCGCTTCTGCTGCTGTCTTTTTGTTTCTGTTACCGTCATAATATTCTCTCGTTTTCAGTCATTTATTTCTTTGTGTCTTTGTGTGAGAATTTTTTTTAATATCAATTTACACAAGCATTTCGGTAAAGGCCTGTACCCTTGTCTCTATCTGGCCAAGATTTGTTACAAAATTTTCGGCTTCAATAAATAGTAGTGGATATCCCTCTTTCTGGAATTTGTTTTTTATATAAGGATACTCAAAAAGGTGAGTATCGTCAAATTTCAGGGCAAAATAGACAATACCGTCTACAGAATACTCCTCTGTCATATTGAGGAGATAGTTCCATCTTGCTTCTGTATCAACCATACGTGCGGTTGGTATGGTAAGATATCTTTGAGCCAGTGCTGCAATGGGATTGTCCGTTTTCTCATCAACTTCAGTTGAGAAGTAATGCATTCCCAGGCAGAGATCCTCGCATACCACATTTGCTCCTAAAGACTCTATGAGTCCGATAAAACTCGACGAACCCATAAAACTGCCCATAATCATTATACGAGGGCCGTCTATATTAACCTGAGAACCGTTAGACTCAATTTTTTCACATTTTTCAAGGAATCCCTTGAGAGCACTGTTTACCGTCTGTTTATCATTAGACTGACACCATTTGGCCATCTCAAAAAACTCTTTACCTGTAAATGGAATAGAATTAGATTTTCTTTTTTCACTCAAATTAGTAAGAAGTGTTCGCGTTGTGTTACAGATTTGAATGGCATCTCGTAGCTTCTCGTCTGTTATTTCAACTCCAAATGCCTTCTCCAGATCACGCCTCAGGTGAGACAGGAAGAGGTTAAATGCTTTTAAACCGAGCGAATCTGAACTCTTGGGAATATCAAGAAAGAACACCTTCGCAGAAGGATCACCTGTTCGCCATGCATCATAGAGCCTGCGATGTCCATCACTGATATTTGCTATGATGACTCCGTCAAGAAAGGAGTAGGTACCATCCAATGCCCCTTCAAGACTATCAAGCACATAGGGATCAAATGTCTTGGGAAGGTAAGCATTAGCCAGTTTTGCCGGTTTCTCACAGCCGCAGACGCGAAAAGGTGTTTTTCCTGCTGCAATAATTAACTCGTCAGGTACGTTTATAGATAAAAACCCGATACGACCATTGGTATCTGACGGGCTATCTATTTCATCAATGCCAAAAAAACCTGTATGTTTTTCCATATTCTAAAAATAGTAACATAGCCCACAACCATCAGTCAATTATTTTAACAATAATCAATTTAGTGAGATGACAATTTAGTAGATTGTGGAAATTCTCAGATTATAATAGTAGTTTAAATATTAAAATAAACGGAGAACGTAAATGAATTACAGATTATTCTGGCGTTTGTTACAGATCGCATTTTTTGTCCTAGCCGTTTCATCAGCTGCATTCGGACAGATTGCACACGACATTAAGGTTAAGCTGAATCCGGAAAGCCATAGTATTGAGGTAGTTGATAAAATCACCCTGCTTCCGGAATCATTGGGAACAGAACCACTCTATTTTACGATTCATCAGGGACTTGAACCAGAAGTTTTAGATAGTGATATCATACTGAGAAAAACTTTTGGCGCTGAGGCCAGTAGATTTTTCGCTGATAATCCATCTCTTCAGCAGAGTAGTATGGGAATTGAGCTTTTTGAGGTCAATCTGCCTGAGGGGACTGATCAGTTTACGCTCAAATATGCAGGTGAGATCTATCATCCTATTCAGGAATATGGAGAAGAGTATGCACGCAGTTTCAGTGTGTCACCCGGTATTATCTCTCCGGAAGGTATCTTCCTGAGTGGATCAACTATCTGGTATCCGCATTTTATAGATGAGCTGGTAACGTTTCATCTGAATGTTGAACTGCCGGTGGGGTGGTCATCTGTAAGCCAGGGTACACGTGAGAAGACTGAGACCGGTATAGATTCCAGACGTGATGTATGGGTGGCAGATACTCCGCAGGAAGAGATATACCTGATATCGTCTGAGTTTACAGAGTACCGCCAGGCTGCAGGTGCTGTTGAGGCGATGGCTTTCTTACGAAATCCTGATTCACAGCTTGCGCAGAAATACCTGGATACAACGGCGCAGTACCTTGAGATGTACCGGAAACTTCTCGGCCCGTATCCGTACAGCAAGTTTGCGCTGGTAGAAAATTTCTGGGAAACAGGTTACGGGATGCCGTCATTCACACTGCTTGGTCCCAGGGTAATTCGTTTCCCTTTTATCCTTCACTCCTCCTATCCTCACGAGATCCTTCATAACTGGTGGGGGAATGGGGTATATACTGATTACGAAAAAGGCAACTGGGCGGAAGGTCTGACAACGTACCTTGCCGACCATCTTATTAAAGAACAGCGTGGTGCAGCCGTTAAATACCGGCGATCGGTCTTACAAAAATACACGAACTATGTAAACGCCAATAAGGAGAAGGACTTTCCCCTGACGCAATTCCGTTCCCGGCATAGTGCAGTTACGGAGGCGGTCGGCTATGGTAAGACGATGATGTTGTTTCATATGGTCCGGCAGCAGTTGGGTGATCAAGACTTCGTCAAGGCCCTTCATCGATTTTATCGAAAATATAAATTCAAGGTTACTTCATTTGACGATGTAGAGACGGTTTTCAATAATGTGACTGATGATTCTCTAGAACCCATGTTTGAACAGTGGGTTAAGAGAACAGGTTCACCATCACTGAGAGTGAGTCAGGCGGTCGCAAAGCCAAAAGGAGATGGCTATGTCTTGTCAGCCAATATTGAACAGACTCAGGAAGAAGAACCGTACCGGTTAAAGTTGCCAATTGCTGTACGCATGGAAGGGGTTGCAAATGCGTACCAGACAAGTATTGATATTAGTTCAAAACAGTACAATCTGGAACTCAATTTCCCTATGCGCCCATTACAACTGGACGTTGATCCTGAATTTGACGTCTTCCGCACATTGGATCACAGCGAAAGCCCACCTGCGTTAAGCCAGGTATTCGGGGCCGAACGGGTATTGATTGTGTTGCCAACGAGCGCTTCTGAACCAATTCGTCTGGGTTATCAGAGCCTGGCAAAAGGCTGGCAGAAAGGCCGTTCTGTGAACATGGAGATAAAGCTTGACAGTGAGCTGAGTGAATTGCCAGCTGATCGTGCGATCTGGTTATTTGGATGGGAGAACCGTTTCCTTCCTGTTATCAATAAGGCGCTTTCAGACTATGATTTTGCTGATATGGAGAGTGGCGTGTCTATCGAAGGCACTGAAATGAAACATAACCAACATTCAACTGTGGTGATGGCATGGCATTCATCTAACGGTGCTCACGCCCTGGCCTGGCTTGCAACCGGTAATGTGGCTGCAATGCCCGGTCTTGGAAGGAAACTGCCGCATTATAACAAATACAGCTATCTTGGCTTTACGGGTGATGAACCTACCAATGTTTTTAAAGGTCAATGGCCAGTGGTCAATTCTCCCATGTCGATTGCTATTTATCAAGAAGATGGTAAAGAAGTTGAACTAACAACAGCTAAGTTGGTACCGCGTACTGCTCTTGCGCAACTGCCTCCAGTTTTTTCAGAGGCGAGAATGTTAAAGGATATTGCGTACCTCGCTTCTGATGAGCTGGCTGGAAGGGGGCTTGGTAGCGAGGGACTGGATAGGGCTGCGGACTATATTGCTAAACAACTATCAGATGCCGGTATACAACCTTGCGGAGATGGACTGGATGATTATTTTCAGACTTGGACGGAAAAGATAGATATGCCTGATCGTGATGTTGTTACGATTAAGAATGTAATAGGGATCATACCGGGTAAGAATCCGGAACTTGAAGGGCAGAGTGTAGTTATTGGGGCGCACTATGATTCACATGGACTTGGATGGCCTGATGTTCTTAAAGGCAACAAGGGTAAAATTCATCCCGGTGCCGACGACAATGCCAGCGGGATCTCTGTCTTACTGGAATTTGCACGACTGGTTGGTAAGAAATGGCAACCTGAACGTACGATTGTATTCGTAGCATTCAGTGCGGAGGAAGCCGGCAAGCTCGGTTCGATACATTATGTAAAGCATGCAGAAAAATATCCTGTCTCTAAAATTATGGCGATGATCAATCTAGATACAGTCGGCCAGTTAGGCCAGGATGCACTAACCATTTTTGGTAATTACTCCGCACGTGAATGGGTACATATCTTTCGTGGTGCAGGATACGTAACAGGAGTTCAGATCAAACAATCACCATTGGATACAGGCAACGGGGACGAGAAGAGTTTTATCGAAGCAGGTGTACCCGCTGTGCATCTCTTCAGTGGAGCACGCGATAACTATCATCGTCCAACTGATACGGTTGGTAGAATCGATACCGCAGGTTTAGTCAAGACTGCGGCTGTCTTGAAAGAAGCAGTTGAGTACCTTGCCGCAAGACCGGAACCTCTGACCTCAGCACTAACTGCGGCAAAAGAGAGTTCGACTACACAAAAGAAACAACCACATAAGAAAAGGCGTGTAGTTCTGGGTACAGTTCCTGCCTATGATTATACAGGTAAAGGTGTTCGCCTTGATGGTGTTGCGACTGGTTCACCGGCAGAGAAAGTCGGGCTTCAGAAGGGTGACATAATTGTACGTATCGGGGAAACAGAAATTGAAGACCTGGAAACATTTTCCGATGTATTAAAGACGTTACAGGCAGGTGCTGAGATTACGATTGTTTTTATGCGTGATGGCACAGAACACTCTGTCACGACAAATGTGGTCGAGAGATAAAATATTTAAGACAAGATAACAGGATAAAAAGATTATCATGTAAATCCTGTCTTAAAGTGATTTAATATATTACCTCAATCCACCCAATCGGCAATGAATATATTTGTTTCATGTGGTCTGCTGTTGTTGCGATTTGAAGCAAAGACCAATTTTTTTCCGTCATGACTGAACATTGGGAAACCGTCAAATGTCGGGTTATACGATATACGTTCGATCTCTTTTGTTTTTATATCAACTATATACATCTCAAAGTTCCTATGTTGGGGATCGTCCATGTTCGAGACAAAGATAACCTTCTCACCGTTCGGGTGAAAGTATGGGCCGAAATTAGCGGCGCCATTAGATGTCAGCTGAATCGGTTTGCGATCTTTCAGATTCATAACATAGATTTCAAGTTTGTTAGGGCGTATTAAACCGTTATTTAGAAGATCTACATAATCTGTAAGTCCCTCTCCCTGAGGTCTTGACGCACGCCAGCATATCCACTCTCCGTCGAGCGAAAAGAAAGCACCTCCATCATAGCCCGGAGTGTCAGTCAGCTGTTCAATATTAGAACCGTCAGGGTCCATCAGGAACAGTTCAAGATCTCCGGTACGTACTGACGTGAAAATTATCCTGTCGCCTTTTGGTGAATAAACCCCTTCGGCATCATATCCCGGTGTATCAGTCAACCGGACAAGATTTGATCCGTCCGGGTCAGCCGAGAAAATATCAAAGCTCTTATATAACGCCCACACATAACCCTTAGACATGTCTGGCTTGGGTGGGCATGCTTCACCGCCCAGATGAGTAGATGCATAAATTATCGATTTATAGTCAGGAGCAATATAAGAGCAGGTGGTAGTGCCTTTGCCAGAGGACAGCATCTTTACATTACTGCCATCTACATCCATAGTAAAGATCGCATCGCATTGCAGATCATCGCGTTTCGATTGGAATATCAGTTTATCAGCATTATAAGAAAAGTAAGCCTCGCCATTATCTCCGCCGAAAGTAAGTTGTTTGATATTTTTGAAATGTTTTTCGCCATCGAAGATAGTAACTTCAGCCTGATTTTCACTGACTACAGGTTTATTTCCAGAAACTATAGTTTCTGTCTTAGTGTTAGCACACCCGATTAAAGCCAGCGAAACTGCGATAGAAATAATAAATAACTTCAAATTTCTTCTCCCGTTTAAAAAGTATTATTGATAACTGAAATTGTTAAGTTTTATGATAATATATAACCAATTTATAAGGTTTCTTTGCGAAAGTAAAACAAAATTTAAGTTGTAATATATTCCCATGTCTATTTCTTATTCTCAAAGCAGGAAACCGGAGCTGATGCTGTCT
>Ga0187827_10007653_pt1 | contig 11932 bp, 12 predicted proteins | sample ETNtaG_39_FD_167969 | JGI IMG/M metagenome (GOLD analysis project Ga0187827, IMG submission 167969) | Marine microbial and viral communities from oxygen minimum zone, Eastern Pacific Ocean - ETNP2014_SV_150_PacBio MetaG (Illumina Assembly) | ecosystem: Environmental > Aquatic > Marine > Hypoxic... | reverse complement strand
TTTAATTAAATCTTGAGCACCTTTTTGGCCAATACCTTTTACACCCTTTATATTATCAGAAGCATCACCTTGAATAGCTTTGAGATCTATTAATTGTCTGGGTTCTAAACCATAGCGTTCTTTAATAGCAGTAATATCATAAGTAATAGTATCATTAATACTTTTTTTTAAGGTAAAGACCTTTACTCTCTCATTTACTAATTGTAGAGCGTCTAAATCACCAGTGACTATTATTATTTCTAAATCTTTATTATTTTGATAAGCTTCTCGAGCTATAGTACCTATAATATCATCAGCTTCGTAACCTTTTTTACTAAGAATGGGGATATTAAATGCTTCTAATATTTCATAAGTAAAAGGTATTTGTTTATAGAATTCATCAACCTGTTTTACCCGATGGGCCTTATACTCCTTATATTCTTTATGTCTAAAAGTTTTTTCTTTTAAATCAAAAGTGGCTAAAAGATGGCTAGGTTTTAATTCTTTTATTATTTTTAATAATAAAGAAGCATAACCAAAAACAGCATTGACCATTAAACCATCTTTAGTACTTAAACTTGGTATAGCATGCCAAGCTCTATGAAGAAGAGCATGACTATCAATAATTACTAATTTTTCTTTAAGCATGTTTTTATTTTAACATATATGGGAAATAAAAAAACCTTTTTTTCAGGATTTTTATAACTTATATTTTTATTTATTTTTATTAAGAGCTTCATTAAAAGTTGTTAGTTCATAATTTTTCCAGTTAATTTTTCCAGACGCTTTCATTTTGTTAGAATGTTCATAGGTATAATGTGAAGTAGCATAAATTACTGAGGGAAATAGTAATAATAAGATTATAAAAGATAGTAATAAATTTTTTATTTTTTTCATATAAATATAATTATATAATAACAAAAAAAATAACTATTAATAATTATTAGATTCATCATCAAGATATCTAGTCTTAGAGATAATATAATTTTTTTAAAAATATTATATTATTTAACTATTAAAACACCATCCATATTATCATGACCAAGTCCACAATAAATAGAGCAATAAAAAGTAAAGACCCCAGTTTTATCAGCTTTAAATTCTATAATTGTTTCTTGATTAGGATTTAAATCAGAACTAATATTAAATTCAGGAATTGAAATATCATGCTTTACATCAATGCTTTTAATTTTTAATTTTACTATGTCATTTTTATTAACAATAATTTGAGAAGGATTGAATTCCCAATTTTTAGCTATGATAGAAAATTCTTTTTTAATTTCTTGTATGTTAAAATCAAAATTATCTTCTTTTTCATCATTTTTAATTAATTCTTTTTGTTCTTCAATTTGTTTAGGAGGAAGTATTTGCTTTTTATAGCTTTGATTATTTTTTTGATGATAGCAGCCACTAGTTATTAATATAAGTAATAGTAATAAAATTGTTTTTTTCATAATTTTGTATTTAATTTATAATAAATTATATTTAAAATTTTTAAATATAATTTTTAAATTAACTTAATATGTTTTATTATTATTTTATTTTTATGATAATAAACTCTATTTAAATAGGGTTTATTTAAGTAACTTTAGATTTTATAAAATTAATTACTTTTTTATTAGTTAAGATATTTATAATATGAATGCGGTAATTAGAATCAGTAAGGTTTTTTAAAGCTTCTTTATTTTCTTTGTAAATTTCTTTTTGTTTGTTAATATATTCATCTATTTCTTTGTCTTTGATTCTAATGTCTTCTTCTTGAGATATTTGTCTTAAAATTAGAGCAGCCTTAACTCTTTCTTTAGCTTGAGGCTTAAAATCATTTTCTAAATCTTCTTTAGTTTTTTTAATAGATTTTAGATAACCAGCCATATCCATACCTTGATGTTGTATATTATATTCTAGTTCATGAATCATTTTGTGTATTTCATTGTGAATTAATGTTTCTGGTAAATCTTCTAGATTAGATTTTTTAACAATATACTTTATTATTTCTCTTTCCCATCTTTGTTCCTCTTTTCCTACTTTATCTTTTTTTATGTTATCTTCTAATTGTTTATTTAATTTATTTATATTTTCAAAACCCATAGTTTTAGCAAAGTGATCATTAGCTTCTGGTATTTCTCTGTTATAGACATTAATAATTTTAACTTTAAAGTCCGCTTTTTTACCAGCTAAATTTTTTTTAAAGTATTTATTAGGAAATTTTAGTTCAAACTTTTTTTCATCATTAGATTTTAAACCTATTATTTTATCTTCAAAACCTGGAATCATTCTACCTTCTCCTATAATAATAGGGTACTTACTATTTTTTCCACCCTCTATTATTACTTTAGCTATAGAAATTTTAAAGTCTACCTCTACTTTGTTACCTTTTTTTATTTTTTTATCAGTAATAGTTTCTTTAACATTCATTTCTTTTAATTGTTTTATAGTTTTTTCAATTTCTTCTTTTTCTACTTTAATTTTATTTTTAGTTATTTTTTTATTTTGCCATTCTCCAAGTTTTACTTTTGGCAAAAGAGCTATTTTAGCAATATATATTAAGGGGTTACCAGGTGCTATTTTTTCTACTTTAATTTCTGGTTGTCCTACGGCTTTTATCTTTTCTTTTTGAATAGCTTTATAATATGTTTTATTTATAATATCATTTAATGCTTCTTGATAAATATTCATTTCTCCGATTATATTTTTTATTGTTTTATAAGGAGCTTTACCTGGTCTAAAACCAGGAATTTTAGTTTTAATAGAAAGTTTTTGTGCTGTTTTATTTAGAAAGGGTTTTAATTCTTCTCTAGTTATTTCAATAGTTAATTCTATAGTATTTTTTTCTAATTCTTTTTTATCTATTTTCATATTTTTATATATTATTTAGTAGCAGTATTATATGTAATATATTATTTAAAAAGTATACTAATTAGCAAAAAAGCGACAATATTAATAACTTTGATCATGGGATTTATAGCAGGGCCAGCGGTATCTTTATAAGGATCACCAACAGTATCTCCAGTTATAGCTGCTTTATGAGCTTCTGATCCTTTTCCACCACAGTTTCCACTTTCAATATATTTTTTAGCATTATCCCAAGCCCCTCCACCAGATGTCATAGAAATAGCTACAAATATACCGGTTAATATACTACCCATTAAAGCACCACCTAGTACTTCTAAGCCCTTATTAGAACCAAATATTAATATAATAATTATAGGTGTTAATACAGGAATTAAGGCTGGGAAAATCATTTTTCTTAAAGCAGCTTTAGTAACTATATCAACTGCATTTTTATAATCTGGTTTTTCTATACCCTTCATAATACCAGGTTTTTCCTTAAATTGTTTACGCACTTCTTTAACAATACTACCTGCCGCTTCACCAACTGCTTCCATAGATAAGGCTCCAAAAATATAAGGTAATAATCCTCCAATAAATAATCCTGCTACAACATAAGGACTATCTAAACTAAAAATAATATTTTTACCAGCAAGTATCAATTCTTCTGTATATGCTCCAAATAATACTAAAGCAGCTAAACCAGCGGAAGCAATAGCATAGCCCTTAGTTACAGCTTTAGTAGTGTTACCAACAGCATCTAAAGGATCTGTTACATCTCTCACTTCTTTTGGTAATTTTGCCATCTCAGCAATACCACCAGCATTATCTGTAATTGGTCCAAAAGCATCAATAGTAACTATAATTCCAGTTAAAGAAAGCATACTCATAGCTGCAACAGCAATTCCATATAATCCAGCAAAATGAAAAGAGATTATAATTCCAGCTACAATAGTTATAACAGGCCAGGCAGTAGATTTCATACTGATAGCCAAACCTTGAATGACATTTGTACCATGACCAGTTTTAGAGGCTTCAGCAATAGATTTAACTGGTTTATATTTGTCAGAAGTATAATATTCTGTAATCCACACAATAAAGGCTGTTATTAACAATCCTGTTAAAGCACAATAAAATATATTTAAATAACTAACACTTACTAAATCAGACATTAAATTTTTAGTAATAAAATAAAAAGCAATAATTGATAATATTCCGGTAGTAATTAAACCTTTATACAAAGCTTTCATTATACTACCAGCTTTTTCTAATTCTTTAACACTTTTATTTTTATCTAATTTAATAAATAATAAACCAATTAAAGAAGTAATAATAGCTGCTCCACTTAATGCTAGGGGGTATAAAACAGCATTTTCTATGTCGTTAAACATTAAAGTTCCTAAAAGCATAGTGGCTACTAAAGTAACAGCATATGTTTCAAACAAGTCAGCTGCCATTCCAGCACAATCTCCAACATTATCTCCAACATTATCAGCGATAACAGCTGGATTACGAGGGTCATCTTCTGGTATTCCAAGTTCTATTTTTCCAACTAAATCAGCTCCAACATCAGCTGCTTTAGTAAAAATACCACCACCTAAACGAGCAAAGACAGAAATTAGACTACCTCCAAAACTTAAACCAATTAAATGTTTAACTGTTATACCAGGTATTAGATATAATACTGATATTCCTAAAAGAGCTAAACCAACAACTAACATACCAGTAACTGCTCCTCCTAAGACGGCTAAATTCATAGCTTTTTGAATACTAGACTTAGCAGCTTCTGTAGTACGTACATTAGTACGAACAGAAATATTCATACCAATTATACCAGCCGCAGCAGATAATCCTGCTCCTATTAAGAATGAAATAGCTGTAGCCCAATTTATAAAAAATCCCAAAAGAATGAAAAGAAATACAGCTAAATAGGCTATTGTTTTATATTGACGATTAAGATAGGCTTTAGCACCTTCTTGAATAGCTTTAGCAATTTCTTGCATTTTTTTATCTCCACTTGGAGAGGCTAATATTTTTTTAATAAGTATTATTCCAAATAATATTGAAATAATAGCTGAAAATATAGCAAATAATATAATATACATATTTTTAATTAATTATTTTATTTTTTCTTTTTTTTCTTCTACTTCTTTTTTATCCTCTTCTACCTTTACCTTTTCTTTTTTTTCTTCTACTTCTTTTTTATCCTCTTCTACCTTTACCTTTTCTTTTTTTTCTTCTACTTCTTTTTTATCCTCTTTATTTATTTTTTCTCCTGTCTCATTAGATATAATATCTATTTTCCAACCTGTTAATTTTGCAGCTAATCTAACATTTTGTCCATATTTACCAATAGCTAAAGATAATTGGTCTTCATCTACTTTAATAACAGCCATTTGATCTTTTTCCTTTAATTCTATTTCAGTTATACTAGCAGGACTTAAAGCATTATTTATAAATATCTTAGGATCTTCATTCCATTCTATAATATCTATTTTTTCCCCTCCTAATTCATTAATAACAGTTTGTACTCTAGAACCTCTTTGTCCAACACAAGAACCTACGGGGTCAATATTTTCTTCGTCAGTATAAACAGCTATTTTAGTACGATCTCCAGCTTCCCTAGAAACTCCTTTTATTTCTACTGTTCCTGCAGCAATTTCTGGCACTTCAGTAATAAATAATTCTTTTACTATATCTGGATGAGTACGAGACAATATTATTTCAGGACCTTTATTACCAACTTTAACTTCAGTTATATAGAAATTTAAACGAGCTCCAATACTATACATTTCTCTTCTTATTTGTCCTTCTGGTAGTAAAAGACCTGTAGCATTTTCTAGGTTAATAAATATTTTTTTTCCTTCTTTTCTTTGAACAATACCTATAACTAATTGACCTTCTTTGTTTTTATATTGACTGAAAACATGATCTCTTTCAGCCTCTCTTAATCTTTGAATAATTACTTGTTTAGCTGTTTGAGCAGCCATACGTCCATAATCTTCTGGTACTTTTAGTTTTTTTTCAATAATATTTCCAATTTTATAGTCAATGTTTTCTTTTTGTGCTTCAGAAATCATTATTTCTGTTTTAGGATTAAATCTATAAATATCTTCTGTATTCATTTCTTCTCCAGATTCTTTTCTTTTTTTAATATCTTCCCATATTTTTTCTTGCTCTTCTAAATCTACATCCTCTACAACTGTTTTAACATCAAAAACAGTTGTTTTGGCATTATCAGCATTAAAGATAACTTTAATATTTTGGTTTATTTCACCAAATTCTTTACGATAAGCAGCAGCTAAAGAAGCTTCAACAGCAGATATTACAGCTTCTAAAGGTAAATTTTTTTCTTGACATATTTGTTTTATAGCACCAGTTATTTCATTACTTGCCATTTATTTTATAATTATTTAATAAAATAAGCTAGTTTATTAACTAGCCTTAACTATATACAGTATAATATTTTTTTTAAAAAAAGTCAATAAATTATTTTTTAGTAGGTAAATATTTGCTAAATTCTTCTTTTTCTTTTTTTATTTTTTTCTTTTTAGGTATTTCTTTTTTATAATATTTAATTATTATCAATAACCAAATTAAAGAATATTAACATCCAGACTCTAGATCCTAAGTAAATAGCGTTTACTTCTCTAAAAAAGAATAATAATAAACCAAGTATGCCAGTTGTCCAACCCCATGTTTCTAAATTATTGTATACTTTTTTCATTATTCCTGGATTATTATTTAATCTTTTTCCAGACTTAATACCTATAATAATACTAGTTATAAAAAATAATAGTAAAAATAATTTAAAAGAAGTAGAAAAACCTACGGCTGGATATCTATCTAATAAATAATTTAAGTCTAATAATTTTTCTAAATTCATCTTTTATTTATTTTTTTATATATATCATTCCAAAATGATAAGGCCCAGCTTTGAATTCTTGTTCTAATTTCATATCTAATTGTAAAGCTGCATCTGATATTACATTTTTATTTACTTGGAGTTCTTCAGGAGGAGCAAAAGCAGGTGCTGTATCACTCCAATCTATAATTAATAATTTACCACCTTTTTTTAATAATCTAAAAGCTTCAGATATCATTTCTGTTTGTTTTTTACTTTGGAATAAAGTATTAACAAGTAAAGCGAAGTCTAAACTATTATCTGCTATTTTAGCAGCGCCAACCATTTCTAAATTACTCCAAACAGTTTTAATATTATATAGTCCTGCCATTTTTGCTTTTGAATCTATACTTGATAATATATCTTTAACTATATCAATAGCATAGACTTGTCCTCCATCTCCAACTAATTTAGCAGACTCAATGGTAAAATAAGCTGCTATACCAGCTCCTAAATCAGCTACTGTTTTACCACTTTTTATTTTTAATATTTCTTTTAATATTTCAGTAGCATTTAATATTTGAGAACCACCAGTATTTATTTTTTGTTCAGGCATATTTTTTATTTATTTTATTTTTTTATTATACCAAAAATATAAATACCTAGCTAGTTAAATATAAATATTAATTAAACTATAAAGATAATTTGCTTTTTTATATAATATTTAGTAAAGTATGTTGGCTCTAAATTATTTTTTAAAAAGGAGGTAATTAATCATGAAAATTAGAGTGAAAGACGTTCTTTTTCATATAGACCGTAAATTAATAAAGTTGTGTGGGAATATTTATATTAACCCTAATTTTTTAACTTTTTTAAGGATATTATTAGTACCATTTATTATATTTTTTTATATTAATAAATATTATATAATATCCAGTGTTTTTTTTATTTTAGCTATTATTACAGATTTAATAGATGGTTTAATGGCACGTAAGTATAATAAAGAAACAAAATTAGGAGCATTTATTGATCCATTAGCTGATAAAATATTATTTATTTCTTTAGCTATACTTTTTTATGATTATATTTGGACTTGGCTTTTTATATCACTTATATTTATAGAAATTAGTTTAATTTTTGTAAGAATTATTAAAATAATTTTTTATAAAAATAATAAAAAGTCTAATATAAATATAAAAGCAAATATTGCGGGTAAAATGAAATCATTAGCAGAAGTAATAGGTATTATGATATTATTTTTATATTGTAATAATAAATATTTAGTTATTATTGCTAATATTATATTATCTTTAGCATTGCTACTAAGTTTGTTTAGTATATCTAAACAGATAAGAAAATCTAAAAAATGAAACCCTTATGAAATAAAATAAGGGTTTTATTTTTGTTAGTATATTATTATTTGTAAAATGTTTTCTTTTTTTATTTATATAATGTAATATTAAAATGTTAATTATAAAATAAATTATGAAAGAAATAAGTATAAAACAATCTCAAGAAATAGTAGATAAATGGATAAATGAAGTAGGAGTTAGATATTTTTCTGAGTTAACTAATATGGCTATATTAACAGAAGAAGTAGGTGAAGTTGCTAGAATAATGTCTAGGAAATATGGAGAACAAAGTTTTAAAAAATCAGATCAAGGAGATCTAGCAGATGAATTAGCAGATGTATTTTTTGTTATTATTTGTTTAGCTAATCAAACAGGTATTAATTTAACAGAAGCTTTTAAAAAAAATATGGATAAAAAAAATATTAGAGATATAAATAGACATAAAAATAATAAGAAATTAAAATAATATGTGTGGAATAATAGGATATATAGGGGATAAAAATTCAACTTCATTATTAATAGAGGGGTTAAAAAAATTAGAATATCGTGGATATGATAGCGCTGGTATTTCTATTAAACAAGGTAAAAAAATTAAGGTATTAAAAAAGAAAGGAAAAATAGAAGAATTAGAAAAACAAAGTAGTTTAAAAGATTTTAAAGGCATGATTGGCATAGCTCATACTCGTTGGGCTACTCATGGAGAGCCAAATGAATGTAATGCCCACCCTCATTTAGATTGTAATAAAGAAATAGCTATTGCACATAATGGTATTATTGAAAATTATCAAGCACTAAAAAAATTATTAGTAAAAGAAGGGCATAATATAATTTCTGATACAGATTCAGAAATTATAGCTCATTTAATAGAGAAGTTTTATAAAAATAATTTAGAAAAAGCAGTTGTAAAAGCTGTTAAATTAATAGAAGGCGCATATGGTTTAGTCATTATTCATAAGAATGAAGATAGAATTATAGCTGTTAAAAAAAGTTCACCTTTAATAATTGGAGTAGGTAATAATGAGATGTTTATTGCTTCAGATGTTCCAGCTATATTAAATCATACAAAAAGAGTGATTTATTTACATGATAATGAAATAGCTATTATTGATAAGAATAATTATATTATTAAAAATATAAATGGTGATAAAGTAGATAAAAAAATAGAAGAAATAAAATATAATGTAGAGGAAATTGAAAAAAAAGGTTTTAAGCACTTTATGCTCAAAGAAATAATGGAGCAATCAGAAAGTATAGCTAATACTATTAGAGGGAGGATAAAGGATAGAAAAATAAAGATTACTACAGATTTTGATATTAATAAAATTAAGAGAATTATAATTACAGCTTGTGGTACTAGTTGGCATGCTTCTTTAATAGGCAAAACTTTAATAGAAAGAATAACAAATATTCCAACAGAAGTTGATTATGCCTCTGAATTTAGATATAGAGAGCCAATTATTAATAAAGATGATTTAATAATTGTTATTTCACAATCAGGGGAAACAGCAGATACTTTAGCTGCTTTACGTTTAGCCAAAGAAAAAGGAGCTAAAACTTTAGGAATAGTAAATGTAGTAGGTTCTACTATTACTAGAGAAGTAGATTCTGGTATTTATTTGCATGCTGGGCCAGAAATAGGTGTAGCTAGTACTAAGGCTTTTACTTCTCAGGTAGTAGTTTTATTAATTTTTTCATTATTTATTAAACAAGAAAAAAAATTAAAATTAAATAAAAAATTATTAAAGCAAATTAATGAATTACCAAGTAAAGTTTCTAAAGTATTAAAAACAGATGAGCAAGTAAAATATATTGCTAAAAAATTTAAAAATTTAAATAATTTTCTTTATTTAGGAAGAGGAATTAATTTTCCAGTAGCCTTAGAAGGAGCTTTAAAATTAAAAGAAATTTCATATATTCATGCAGAGGGTTATCCTGCAGCAGAAATTAAACACGGTCCTATAGCTTTAATAGATGAAAATATGCCTGTAGTTTTTTTAGCTACTAAAAATAAATTATCTAAAAAGGTATTAAGTAACATGGAAGAAGTTAAGTCTAGGGGTGGAAGAATAATAGCTGTAGTTGATAAAGATTATGAAGAAATAAAAAAATTATCTGATTATATTATAAAAGTACCTTATGTAATTAATGAATTATCTCCAATTATAAATTCAATACCTTTACAGTTATTAGCTTATCATATTGCTGATATGAAAGGTATTGATGTAGATAAACCACGTAATTTAGCTAAAAGTGTTACTGTGGAGTAGTTTAGTTTTTAAAAATAAATTAATAATTTTTAAATAAAAAAACTATTTTTTGAAAATAGTTTTTTTATTTTTTGATTTTAGTTAAGCTTTTTTAACTTGTGTAGCAGCTTGCCCTTTTGGAGTGTCAGTTAATTCAAAACTCACAGCATCACCTTCACTAAGTTCTTCAAAACTTATCTCAACTAACTCATTAGCATGAAAGAAAATATCTTTCTCACCTTCATTTGGAGTAATAAATCCAAAATTTTTGTCAGTTAATTTTTTAATTGTTCCTTGCATGAATGTAAAAATAAAAACGAATTAATTAATAGTAACCTTGAAATCCGACTTTATTTCTACTATTACTATATTTGTAGTTGTCTAATAATTTAATATTAGAAACTTTTAGTAATATACATTAATAAGTAATATTTGTCAATATATAAAATTTATTGTAAAAAATTATAGATTATTATTAAAAAATATTTGTAAACGATTTTTATATTCTTTTATAATTTCTCCATGAATTAAACCATCTGTAAACCAAAATTCAGCTAAAGATTTTTTTTTCATAGCTTTTTGTAAAAGCAAAGCATTATCAAAGGGTATTACTTGATCAGTTTTAGAATGGATAATCAAAACAGGGATATTAAGTTTTTTTACACTTTCAAGTGGTGATATTTTTTTAGTATCAATTTTTAAAAATATTTTAGCCCAGAAAGAAGTTAACCAGCCTAAGGGATATTTAAGAATTGGTAATTGATAAAGTTCATAAGATATTTTATTAAGATTGGCATAACTTGATTCAGAAACAACCATATTTATTTCTGGGATTTCAGCAGCACCCATAAGAGCTACAGCACCTCCCATAGAAAATCCCCAAACACCTATTTTATTAATATTTTTATTTTTTAAAAATTTAATCGCTGCTTTTAAATCTAATATTTCTTTAGCACCAGCGGTACTATAATGACCACCACTTTCTCCTAAATAACGAAAATCAAATAAAAATAAATTATAATTTTTATTTAAAAAAATAATTGATGGTAAAATATTACCTTTATCAGCAGGATAGCCATGTAAAAAAATAATAGTTTTATTATTATTTTCTTTTTGACTTGGTATAAACCAGCCATAAATATTTATATTATCTTCAGTAGTAAAAGAAACTTTTTCATAATTAAGATTAAAATCTTGAGGTGTTTTTTCAGAAATAATTTTTACAGGTTTAATAGAGGTGTAAAAACCAAGCAAAGAAAAAAGTATTAAATAAATAAAGAGAAATAATAAAATAAACATAAGTTTTTTAAAAGTAAATTGTTTAATTTGTTTAAGCATAAAATAATTAAAATATATTTATAATATATATTAAAAAATGATATTTTACAATATCTATATTATTAGATGATAATAACTAATTATAAAAATAATCTTATATTGACAAAATCATTTTAATATGTTAGACTTAGTAGGTAAGTTAAAGTTGGTAAAGATTGCATTTGCAATTACTAACTTTTTTATTTGTATAAAATTTAATACTTAAACTTAAAATTATGAAAAGAATCAATTTATTAATGTTGTCATTAATTTTTGTTTTTACACAAAATACAGCTTTTGCTGTAACAGCAGATAGTAGTGTAAATACAGAAAATACTGTTTCTAATATAGAGACTAGTAATATT
>Ga0187827_10007651_pt1 | contig 11932 bp, 23 predicted proteins | sample ETNtaG_39_FD_167969 | JGI IMG/M metagenome (GOLD analysis project Ga0187827, IMG submission 167969) | Marine microbial and viral communities from oxygen minimum zone, Eastern Pacific Ocean - ETNP2014_SV_150_PacBio MetaG (Illumina Assembly) | ecosystem: Environmental > Aquatic > Marine > Hypoxic... | reverse complement strand
GCAAGGGTTTACGATTGGCACAGCATTCGCAGGTGCACGAAATTTCCTGCATGCCTAATTCAAAAATACATTGACATAACAAAGATTATATGTTATGTTAGGTTGGGTGGCAGGTTAAAGATAACTATAACAGCTACTCAAATAATTTAAATACTCTTACTTTCAACTACTGTCAAGTATATCTCTTACAGTAACTCCCGGGAGTAACAGTAAATATACCTATAAGGCTTACGCTTAGGCTACCATTTGCACACCCTATGCTGCCGATTTAATATATTAATATATACCCCACTCCGCAATCAAGGTGGAATAGTAAATATGGATAAGTCTAAGTGTGATAAGGAGTTAGAAGAAGATTATAATAAGAAGGATTGTAATATATATAGTGGTAATCCTCTGTATGCTCCTTATTACTACGAAAGTGGTAGGTGGGATTCAGGAGATAGACAGGAAGCCTGAGTTTTGGAGTACGACATGGGAAGAGTGTGTAGAGTTTGTGGGTATTTCTCTTGAGGAGGGGTATTATCAGATAGATACTGAGAACTTTATTCATTACAGTAACTCGATAATCAGTCATTCGATAGTTTTGAGCAGGTATCAGGCTTCTATGTTCTTGATTAAGGGTGATATTCAGGTATGGTTGCTTATTGGGGACATATCTAAGCCCGGGAATGAGGTCTGGTTGCTGTTTAGTGTGAATAAGGAGGATATGTTAGACCCATTTACTGTGATATACCATGAGATGTTAGACGAATTGAGGAACTTTGTCTTGAAAAGGATGACATGATATGGCGATATATATGAAGTTATTAATACAAGAATAAGAAGTTTAAGTAATGGTAGAGTATGACCCGGATTTGGTATTGATAGAGAAGTTCAAGCCTATCCTGAGGCAGATAGTCAGGGAGGAGCTGGTATGTTCCAAGATAATCGTAGGTGCTACGGCTATTAAGAAGGTACTGGGTATCAAGACAACTCCTACCTTGATGAAGTATTATAACGAGTACGGACTCCCTATGGTTAAAGGTAATCGTGGGTTCTGGGAAATACATTCAGATAGTATCAAGGATTGGATGAACATAAGAAGCCTGATGGCTAGGAAAGCCAGAGAGTTAGGGTTTCAGGTAAACAGTCGTAGGGGTGCTGGCAGGTATCCTAGGCTTGAGAGGCTGACAGAGCAGGAGATGGCTCAAGTACAGGCAGGGATAAGAGAAGACAATGCAAGATAGTCTTCTGTTCCAAGAATAATATGAAGTTAAAGAAGTCATATGAACAATTAGCTAGAGAACTTGCACAAGGCGATTTGGAAATTCTTAACCTATTCCGAAGATTAAAAGATTTGAAAGAACAAATAGAAGAAGAGTCCGGTTGGATTGTTGAGTTCTCAGCGTTCAAGAAACATGAAAAAAGGTAAAAGATGAACACAGGAACAGAGATAGCAAGGACAGGACTATTGGTTAAATCCGGGGATACAGAACCATTTGAGAAGATGTTGACCTCGGCTTTAGAGGCTAGTCCATTTACTGAAGAGAATAGTGAGGGGATGAAGAAGCACTATAAGAAATATCCCTCTAGGTATGTGGATGACCTAGTAAAGCTAAGAACTACATTGCCCCAATATGGTGGTACGCAACCTATTAATACAACTAATAACCTTATACTGAATCTTGGTGAGCTTAGTTTAAGCCAAAAGCAAAAACTGCTCGATGAAAAGCTCTCTGAGCTGGGTATAACAAAGGAGATGTTAGAAGGTGAACGAACAGGAATACAGGAAGAAATTAGACGAGGCGATATTAGTAGCACAGAATGTAGCGGAGGAGAAGTCGACAGACCCCCTGCTGAACCTGACACCTCATCCTAAGCAGAAGGAGTTTATAGATGCCGTACTCTACGGAGAACAAACGGAAGTCTGGGCATTTACATCGAATAGATGGGGGAAGACACTCGCCGGAGGGGTATGTGGAAGCACCTTTGCCCGGTTCGGTGACCCAGAGACTGGTAGGGCTACCACTGGTTGGGTCATTTCTCCTGATAACAATACTTCTCGTGACATTGTTGAACCAGTTTATTTTGACAATGGCTTTGTTCCTAAAGACCAAGCTGTCGCTCCTCTTATACCGAATAGCGAGATACTTGAATGGCGAAAGAAAGACAAGATATTAAAGTTAAAGAATGGTTCTTTTATAGGATTTAAAAGTTGTGAGTCTAAGGGAAGGAAGTTCCCCGGAGCAGAAAAGGATTGGATACATTATGACGAACCACCAGACAAAGCAGTTTATGACGAAGGAGGTATCAGAGTCGGGGCTGGAAAAAAGCTACGAATCTTTGGGACTTGCACTATCTTACCGCCAGAAGGAACAGTTGGTGGGATATCTTGGCTCTATCCGCACATTATCAAAAGAGAGTTCCAACTCCCCCATGTTAGAATCTTTAGGGGCTCAATCTATGATAACCCATATTTAGACGAGGTATATATTGAAACGCTCAAAGCAAGATATATTGAAGGAACTCAACAGTACAGAATCAGGATTGACGGGGAGCTTTTACCCGGTATTGGTGGTGCTAGGGTTTACTCTCCTTTCGATAGGGGCATACATATTCCTGAGGTTTCTCTACCTTTTCATACTGGGAGACCTCTAGCTTGGGTATGGGATTTCAATGTAGAACCTATGGTCAGCTTGGTAGGTCAGAAGATTGGTAATAAGTTTAATATATTTAAGGAGTTGATTCTTGAAGAGGGAAATGTCTTTGAGATGGTGGACTTATTTAGAGACCACTATCCTACGCATGGTGCAGAGATTCATGTCTTTGGTGATGCAACTGGGAAGCGAAGAGACCACCAAACTAGGCATAGCAGCTATTCTTTGATAATGAAGGCTATGTCTAACTATCCAGTACCAGTAAGGTTAAGACTGCCAGAGAAGAATCCTAATGTGCCTGACAGGATTAATGCAGTAAATATAGCACTAAGAGACCCAAGTGGTGTGGCTAATCTAGCCATGACCAATCATTGCCCAGAGTTAATGCAAGACTTTGAAGAAGTCTTGTCAGATAATAAACAAGGAATAAAGAAGACGCATAATAAGAAAGACCCTTACTTTAGGCGTACTCATGTATCAGATGCAATAGGATACTGGATATGGAAAGAAGCTCCACCTAGAAAGGTAATGGCGATGAGACCCAGAGAACGGTTTAAACTTCCGGATGTTCCGGCTTATGCGTTTAATTAGATATGAAAGAATGTTCACATTGTGGCGGAGAATTACTTAAAGGACACGAGGACATTGGTATATGTGCTTGGTGTATGATAGAGATAGACAGGCAACAGGCATTTATAGACAGTATGCCAGTGCCTTCATATTGTAGTGAGGATGACCAAGAGATTAAAAAGGAAGATAACCTTCCAACCCCAGAGGAGTATATGTAAGAATGGCTGATAAGGATAGTAAGATAATACAGACAATAAAGATGTATAAGAAGGAATCTGAAGACTCAAGGATTACCAGAGATAAGTTAAATAGGCGAAATTGGGAGGCTTATCACAGCAGACAGGACTTCTCGCATAAGACTAATACGCAAAGTAAACAGTTCTCTCCGAAGACAAGTATGGGAGTAGAAGCTGTTACTGCATTTATAAAGAAGGCTCTGACGGGATTAGGTGATTACTTTGCTGTAGATTTAGAGAACCAAGACCTTATGACTAATCATCAGGCTCGTGAATTGTTAAAGTTTCACCTTGATTCCGATGAAACAGACTTTGTAACAAAGATAGCTGATGCTGTTAAGATAGGTTTGTTATCAAGTCTTATGATATTTAAGGTTAGGAGTGAGACTAGGGAAGGTCAATTTAATCTATTAATAGATGTTGATAAACCTGAGTTCTACTTCCCTGACCCAACAGGTCGTGGTTTGTACGAGATACATGAGGTTGTTCGTGACCTGCATGAAGTCAAACAGCTTGCAGAAGATGGTATCTATGATAAGAAAGAAGTTGAGAAACTTGTTAGCAGTATGATAGACTCTGAAAAGAAATGGCATGAAGAGAAGCAGAGGAATCAAGATGCTAATACTAAGAGTTTTAGAAAAGAAATAACATTGCATGAGGTTTGGGGTACTATCCTTGATATGGAGGGCAATGTCCTAGAGGAAAATATTGTATGCACAATAGCAAACGAAAGAGTACTTATTAGGAAGCCCATCCCCAATCCAAAGCTCCACAAGAAATCACCAATCGTAACCTCTCCTATAGTTAGAGTTCCTAAGTCAGTATGGCATAAGGCTCTATATGATGACCCAGTAAAGTTAAACCTCTTTATCAATGAACTTCAGAACTTGATAATGGATGGCGGTACTGCGGCAGCCCAGAATGTAAAGGTGTTAAAAGATGATAACCTCAAGAATCCTAATCAGGCTTCTGGAGGAATCCCTCCGGGCACTACTTTGCTAATTAAGGAAGATACTCCTGTCAATGAGAAGACTATGCACGTTGTAGAGACAGGTAAAGTTCCACAGGATGCATTGAATGTAATGAACCTGATAATGAGAGACTTTGATATGTCCAGTATCTTTAATGATATCAGGGCAGGTCTATTACCTCCACGACAGGTCAAGGCTACTGAGGTTATTGAAAAACAACAGTCTTCAAGTGAACAACTTGATAGCTTTGCTAGGGAAGTAGAGAAGGCATTAGTTAAAGTAATAAGGCTGTCATGGCTTGAGATATTACAATTCAGAGAGGGTTTTGCTACTCTTGAAAGTGTAATCGGAGCTAGGGCAGCTCTAGTATTATCAACGATGTCGGCACAAGAAAGATATATAGAGTTTGGAATAAGAACTAACTTCAAGGTAGAAGGTATAAGTGGTATCATAACTAAAGGTAGGAACTTCCAGAAGCTCATGCTTGCAGTTGATACTATCTTCAAGAACCCTATTCTTGCTGAGACATTCGCAAAGAAGTTTAGTCCGAATAAGATACTAGACCAGATACTACAGGGTCTTGATATTAATCCGGCTAATATAGAATTACAGGAAGGCGAAGACGGTGTAAGCCCTGAAGCCTTACAGAATACATTTGGAGATAAGAAGACAGGGGAGGATGCATCTGAGATTTCAAGGAATAAGTTTCCACAGGAGCAAGTCCCACAACCAGCAGCAGGTTAAAAGGTTATGAAAATACCTAAACGGTTTAAATTGTTTGGACATACTGTTGAAGTTAAAACTGAACCTGATTATGAAGACAGGGAAGACGGTCAGGGGATAGCACAGTTTAATAAGAACCGTATTATAATTCAATGTAACAAGGCATTGAAAAGACCTGTTACCAGAATGGAACAGTGTTATCTTCACGAGGTTATACATATGGTGTTTCATGAATTGCATTATTCAAAGGAAACCTATAATGAGCAGATGGTTGACCAGATAGCAAGTGCACTTCATCAGGTATTGACTACATCAGAATATTAAAGGAAGAAAATATGGCAGAATATAATCCTTATCAGGCTCTTGTTAATAGAGCTAAGCCCAAGTTGTCATCAAATCGTAAATATGGTCATGGTAAACGAATATCAGATAAATCGTGGCGTGAGAGTTATGACACACCTTTGACCAAAAAAGAAATGAAGGAGTTTAAAGCATGGGCAAAGAAGGAGAAAGTGCGATGGGAAACTGATTTAAAAAAAAGGGGTATAAAAGCCACATGGGATTTGGAAGACCAAAAAAGGTCTTATGATGTACAGGGCTATTGGAAGGCACTTAATAATGCTACAACGCAAGAAGAAAAGAATATATTGTTTGACCCGGTATCAGGACACGCCAATGATATGTTTAAAAAGCCAACCCATCCATCATTTTCAACGGGGTCTATTTATGATAAAATTAGTGGAAGCCTTGGCGGTCAGTGGGAAGGTGAACATTTTACCCCAACTGCACATAATATAAGAAATCTTGGAGGCGTAGGCGATGCTTTAAACTGGTTCGACAAAAATGAACCGGGGGCAACCATAGGATTTAACGAGGATAACTTTAATAAATGGGCTGATGAGTGGGCTACTAAAAAAGCAACTGAGGGAACTAGGGGTGATATTAAAGGGCTTGCTTGGTAGGCATTAGAGAAAGGAGATAATAATGGGTTTTATTGGACCGTTTTTTTTATTATTACTTTTGCTATAAGTTATTATTTTTACTATAAATACTTTATAAGGGGAGACTTATGAGTGCAGAGATGGACAAGAAGTTTAAAGAGTTTAACCAATGGTATCAACATCATCATGCAACCCAGCAGCCTACTAGAGACTTGGGCAGACAAGTTGCTTTCTTATCTGATGCCTTAGATGAGACTATATTCTTACTGGCTCACGCTTGTAAAAGTATAAGAGCTTTGGAGGGCAGAGAAGGTTCTGGGCTGGTGCTGCCCGGTGCTGTAGCACAGCACAAGGGGGTATCTTATGGCTGATACACAAGGTGAAGCACAAAGGAACGCTCTTAGGAGAGAGTTTGAGAGAGCAATAAAAAAACGACAAGACCATATAATAAACAGAGCCGTATCTAAGTATAGAGATAATTTAACTGCACAAGAAGCCTTTGCTGTAATAGCTTCTATCGCAGAGTTAAGGAGTACGGTGAATGACATTGGTTGAGAAAAACTATAGTAAGCATAGTGACAATATTATACCGAGAGAAGATATTGTTATAATCATGGATGAGTTTGCAAAAGATAAATCCTTTGGTGGCTTTGAAGTTAAGTATGAAGCTGGAAAGGTTACCTTCGTAAAAGATTGGCGAGGGAAGAAGTATTAATTTTATAATTTTGCCAAGACCGAAAGGAACAGTAAAATGGAAGAAGAGAATGAGCCAGTTGATGAGCCGATAGAAGATATCGTTGTTGATACTGGTGAACAAGAAGAGTTACCTGATGACTCAGGAGTCAGAATTGTAATGTCAGGACAAGAGTACGAAGTCCCAGCTGCAGTAGCTGAAGCCATTAATGCCGAAAGGCAGGGCATGGACAGGAAACTGGGAGAGACTTCGGAAGAGCTAGGCGAGCTTAGGAAGTACCAAAGGGATTCAGTTAGTCAGGGTATTGCTAGACAAATTACATCTGATGACAAACCTGCTGGATACGACTATGAGACCGCCATCTATGAGGATGCCAATGCGGCTATTGCCCATCTAAAGAACGAGATGCGACAGGAACTAAGACAAGAATATAGCCAAGACCAAACCCAAAGGGAGTCTGGTGCTAGGTTCTGGGATAACTTCTATCGTGAGCACCGTGATTTAGGGCGTAGTGATATCCGAGCAGATGTTCAGAGTAGGATAATGAGTGAGTTAGCAAAGTATCAACATTTACCAGATAACGCAGCAACTAGGGCTAGAATGGCTGATGACACAAGAGCCTACTATCTTGGTATAGCTAAGAATTTTGGTAACAATGGTGCTGGTGATAACAACAATTATTCCGAAGGAGCTGGCAACAGAAGTGCATATGGAAGTATAGGCAAAAAAGAGGAAGGGTTTGAACGCCTAACAACAACACAGATACTCAAGAAGAACAGGGCAAAGAAACATCAAGCTCTTATAGACAATAAGTAATGGAGGATTTTTAACATGGCTCAGTACACATGGGGATTTGATTCCCCTTCAGGCGTATTTAAGAGTCACGCTATGTCATCTAAGATTTACGAAACGGCTGTAGCTAATACTAAGTTCATGCCTTTCGCAAAACCTGTAGATGGATTCGGTAAGAAGAAGGGTGAAACTGTAACTCTTACTAGAATAGCTGCAATATCAGAGCCAACAAGTGCGGCATTAACTGAAGGCACAAAGATTAGTGAAGATACATATGCAATCACAACCACTAGCATCACTGTTAGTGAGTATGGTCGTTCTGTACCTTTCACATCTTTGGCTGAAGATTTATCGGTTGTTGACATTGAGAACAGCGTACAAGCGAGACTTAGAGAGCAGATGACCTTAAGCCTTGACACAGTTGCTTCTGCAGCTTTCAAGACTACACAGGTAAAATATACCCCAACAGGTATTACATCTGCTGATACCACAACTGGCTCTTCGTTTACCTCCGCAGCTACTAATAACATGAATATGTATCACATGGAGCAGATTTATGACTTGCTCTATGATACTTACTTAACACCGCCTTTAGAGGGTGACAAGTATGTTGGTATATTCAGGCATCTCGCAGTTCGTGGTTTAATGAGGGATTCCGATTGGGTGGAATGGCATAAGTATGTCGGTCCAGCTGCTAAGGAAAATGGCGAAGTAGGTCAGATAGAAAACATTAGAGTTATTGACACGAATCATGGTAACAATGCCGGAACTTTAGGTCTCGGTAAAGTAGGTACATCTAATGTTCTTGGTGAAGGTGTTGTCTTTGGACAGGATGCAATAGCTATTGCAACCGTTCAAGAACCTGAACTCAGAGCTAAGATTGCTGGTGATTATGGTCGTGACAAGGGCGTTGCTTGGTATGGCGTTCTTGGTATGGGGGCAATCTGGACAGCTGCTAATGCTGGTCAGGCTAAGATTGTTCATGTTGGTAGTACTTAATTTTGATAAGGAGATTTTAATATGGCTTATGGAGATGAATCATGGGTAAGCCTTCCGCTAATTCAGGGTGTAGTTGTTTCAACCGACTGGGGTGTGACTGGTGCTAAACTGGATACCATTTCAGCAGGTGAGGCGATTGCCGTAGCGGTAGTTCCTTACAAATGTGTAATAAAAAGATTTGGTTTTACAGTTGGTACAGTTGCAGCTGGTACGACCACTACTCCTACTATTAAAGTATTTAATGGTACGATAGCGGCTGGTACTCTGATTGGAACTTTAACTGTCGGCACAACTGCAGCAGGTAATTGTGTTTATGAAGACCCTTCAAGTCTGCTCACAGCAGAAGCAGGTGATATCATAACATTTGAACTTGATGTCGTTGATGCAGGTGGAACGCCTACATCAGAAGGATTCCCTTTTGTTGTTGTAGAACCATCAGCAGAAACCGCAGCTAATATTAGCACGATGACTGCTGGATAAGTAGATTTATCTGAATGATAAAGAGGAGTTGGGATAGGGCGAGAGTGAAAGGCTCATCGTACTTTATTACTTCAGTTTTATAGGAGGATTAATTATGGCAGCACTAGCAGTTGGTGATTGGACAGTAACAGTAAATAAAACAAGAATTAAAGGTGGTCAACGAGAAAACGAATGTACGCTAACAATAGGTGATGGGTCAGATACTTATCCCACAGCAGGGATACCGTTTCCAACAAGAGAAACATTGGGAATGATTGAACGTATAGATAGTGTGATAATTGTAGATTCTGCCCTTGATGCAGGTACAACTACTGCCTATGTATGGGAATGGGATAAGACAAATTCAACGCTGAAAGGTTATGTAAGTAAAGACCCTGCAGATGGCGGTGGAGCAGATATAGTTTTACAGGAAATCGCAAGTTCAGTAGCACCAGCGGCAAGTACATTTGAGATTATAGCTTATGGTTGGTAGGAATCAAGTTTTGTGAAACTTTATTCATTTAACATTATAACCTAAGGAGGTTAGTATGGTAGAGGTAAAAGAAGTAGAAGGATTAACTTTAAGTAGGGTTCATGATTACCAGAGAGTTGAAGGCAAGATAGACGAGGTAAAGTTGGTCAATGAGAATCATTACATAAGACTATCTGACCGAGTCAATGAAAAAGGTGAACCTGATAAGGATGGTAGGGACAGAATACTATTCGCTCAGAATGGTCAGGTATGGACAGGAGAAGGAACTCCAGCCCTAAAGTACAACGAGATTCCCGAATGGTTCTGGGTACTCGCTAGGAAGTGTAGCAAGGAAGGCAGGGATAGGGTTGGGTTAGTTCTTCCTGAAGAAGAAGAGAATCATTGTGAAGTATCAATACCAAAGTATGATTGTCCTGAGAAAGATTGTATGGCATCAGTTCCGCTAACACAGAAGGGTATTCATATAGGTATGCATACACGCAAGAGGAACGCAGGTAAAAAGAAGAAGACAGTGAAAGCTGTTATAGGAAAAGAGGTTAAGGAAACACCAGTAGAAGCCGCAGCTAAAGAGGGTATAGTCTACAAGGTGGAAGGGGATGAATGAATAGAGTAATTAATTGTCAATAATATAGGAGAATAAGAATGGCAACGATAACACCAACAGTAGATTCAAATAGCAATCCAAAGGGGATTGTGGTAGTTACATGGGCAAGTATAGGGGACAGTGATACTTGCACTGGCGTGACAACGGCACAATATAACAGGAAATGTTTTCAGGTAAAAGGAACATTTGGTTCAGCGACAGTTATAGCACAAGGTTCAAATGATGCCGGAACAACTTATGCAGCACTAACAGATAAAGGGCAAACGGCTATAGCTTTAACTGCAGCTGGCATAGAAGAAGTAGGGGAAAACCCATTGATGATACGACCAAGTTCCAGTGGGGGTTCTGGTTCGAGCACGACAGTAGTGCTAGTTTTAAGTAAAGATTAGGGGAGACTATTATGAAGAAGAGTATATTATTTTTTTTTATAACATTATTTATTTCTGTACTACTTGTGGGTGGGTGTACAATATCTGGTGTTAAAGTAGACCATGCAACTACGGACAAGACAGTGAATCCGTTGTTATCACCAACACAATAAGGAGAGACTTATGAAAAGTATTTGGAAATCAAAATCATTTATAACGGGTGTCGTTATGATGGTATTTGATGCCATTAGTACATATGGCATTGAGATTCCAGTAGGAATATCTAGTCATATAATTGAAATTGCAGCTATCTTTTTAATTGGTAAATCAGCAGCAAAGAGAATGAGCAATGGAAGTTGACAAGGTTGTAAATAAACTATTGAAAGCAATGGGAATCCCAATCGAAATGAAAGAGCCTAATAAGGCAATGTTTGATAGAAGGGTAGTGAGGGAGATTCTTGTTCAATGGGAACGAGATATAACTAGGAAATTTAAAGAAAGAGGGAGTTAGCATATGACTATAGCGGTATTGGATAAGTGCGAAGTAAGTGGTATAGAAGGATTTGTAAATTTAATAGATAAAGATGAAGTATTGGAAGTACATTGTAGCGAGTTGACAGATGATGGAGACGCACTTATAATAAGAAATACTGCTATAAACGAAGGAATAGAAGGAGCATTTGCAAGGATTTCTGTAAACGAAATACAGGAAGTGCCCCCTGCACAAATTGTAAGTTGTATTAAAAATGAAAGAACTCCGATTGTACTTGAAGGCGTAACTAGAATAGTAGGTTATTATTCAAGAACTAATAATTGGAACAAAAGTAAAATTGGTGAACTTAGAGACCGAAACCAACAGAATTATGCCCTTGGTGGAACTACTCCAGAGTATGATGAGGCGAGGCATAAAGCAATTAATGGACTGAGTTAAATGAAAAAATGGTGGGGGGAAAATAAAGGGTTTAATTATTATCCCAAATGTGACAAGGTGAAGGAAGAAATAAGCGACCTAGAAATATCATTTACCAAAAAGTTAGACGATGTAATGATTCTTATTAAAACTAATGAGGTTGGTAGGAAAAAGACAGATGAACGTATAGATGATTTTTTAAATAAGGTTGATGGCTTTTTATTTGGAAATGGTGGAAAGGGAATTAAGACTGACATAGCCTTAATGGAACAGAGAGAAATAGTGATGGAAAAGGATGTGAACACGCTGGGAGAGAAGATAGTTTCTAATACCATTAAGGTTGCTGAAGAAATAAAGACAATAAGAAATAAAGTTACAGAGGTTGACAAACAGGTAACTATCAATACAACAAAGATACTTTGCTACACAGGTGCTGTAGGAATAGTAGTTGGATTGATAGCTACGTTTGTCCCTATGTTATTTGATTAAAGGAATATTTATGGCTAACTTTAAATACACATCAGACATTATAG
>Ga0187827_10007649_pt1 | contig 11935 bp, 9 predicted proteins | sample ETNtaG_39_FD_167969 | JGI IMG/M metagenome (GOLD analysis project Ga0187827, IMG submission 167969) | Marine microbial and viral communities from oxygen minimum zone, Eastern Pacific Ocean - ETNP2014_SV_150_PacBio MetaG (Illumina Assembly) | ecosystem: Environmental > Aquatic > Marine > Hypoxic... | reverse complement strand
GAGGCAACCTTGTGCGAGTTCTTAAACGACCTTTCAGTTGAATTGCGCTCATGTGAGGAGTCGGCAGCGTATCCTGATATCTTGACCTTCGCATTTTGGTGTAGGAAAGCAAACATCGCTAAACTTAAAGCAGACTTCGATGATAGAAGAACTCGATTAGGACTTGGGCTTGTGTTTCATATAACACCGTCAAATGTGCCTATTAATTTCGCTTTCTCGTTTGTTTTCGGTCTACTCTCGGGGAACGCAAATATCGTAAGAGTTCCTTCAAAGCCGTTTCCACAAATTAGTATTATTTGCACAGCGATAGATAGCCTGTTTGATTCTGATAAGCACAGCGAGATAAAAGCAATGACTGCATTTGTCAGGTATGAGCAAGACGATGAGATTACCAGTAGTTTCTGCGCGGAGTGCAACGCTCGTATAATATGGGGTGGTGATGCTACGATAAGAAATATTCGTAGTCTACCCATGCCAGTACGCGGAGTCGAGATAGTATTTTCCGACAGATATTCATTCTGTGTGCTAGACGCACCGTCTGTAATTAAACTTGATAAGGCTGAAATGAATGGACTTGCAGAAAGATTTTACAATGACACATACGTAATGGACCAGCTAGCCTGTTCATCTCCACACTTGATAGTCTGGCAGGGTGATGAGAGGGAGGCTGCAAAGGAAAGGTTCTGGGCTACAGTATCTCGTACTGTAGCCGACAAATACCGGCTTGCTGATATTAATGCAGTGGACAAATACACCCTGCTTTGTCATGATGCCATTGAGCTTGACAACATCACCTGCGTTAAGAAGCACAGCAATGATGTATACCGAGTTGCTATCAACAAGCTGCCTGATAATATGGAAACTTTTCGCGGCAGGTGTGGATACTTTTATGAGTATGATACAGAGAATATTAATGGTGTGGCTCATATCATAAACATTAAATATCAAACCTTAACTTATTTCGGAGTAGACAAATCTGAACTTCTTGATTTTGTTGTTAAGAACCGTTTGTCAGGTATAGATCGCATTGTGCCGGTAGGCAAGGCGCTTGACATGAATGTTATATGGGATGGATACGATATTGTAAGAAGCTTGTCGAGGATTATTGATGTGAAATGAATAGATAAGAATAATTTTTAGCCAAGGGAGAATTATTCTATAGAAAGCCTCAGACTGGATTTTAAAGGAATAAAATGAACAAAAAGTCGATATATCAAACTAATCGAAGGCATCAGATCGAAAATCTTGATACTTTACCATTAATTGATCGGTCACTAATTGATTATGACAAATACCACAAATTTGTTGGACATGCAGGAGTAAAATACTCTATGGCGATTCAAGCCACAAGAGGGTGCCCTTGGGAATGTTTTTATTGCGATATATATAAAACATCTCCAATTCATCGGAGAAAGTCAGTTGAACACATTTTCAAAGAAGTAAAATATTTAACCGATATCGGTGTGAAACGTATAGAATTCATTGATGATATTTTTAACGCAAATAGAAAAAACTTTATTTCATTTTTCAAGCTTGTTTTAAAACATCAACTTGACGTTAAATTCTTTTTCCCCAGCGGTCTAAAAGGAGATCTTTTAGACGAAGAGATGATTGATCTTATGGTTGAGGTGGGAGTAATAGGCATTAACCTTTCTCTTGAGCATGCCTCGCCCCGATTGCAGAAAGTAATGCGAAAAAATCTGAACGTTGAAAAATTGCACGATAATCTTCAGTACATCACAGAAAAACATCCATCAGTTGTCATAGGGCTCAATGCGATGTTTGGTTTTCCGACGGAAACAGAAGAGGAAGCACTAATGAATTTGGACTATATTAAAAGTATACGCTGGATTCATTTTCCGTATCTCCATAATGTGATAATTTTCCCGGGGACTGAACTGGAACGCTTTGCGCTCGAATCTGGTATCCCAAGAGTTCTGATAGAACAGTCGCAGGATAAGCTTTTTAATGAACTTCCTGCTACACTTCCATTTTCTCAGGATTTTACCAAGAGCGTTAGAACGATGTTTTTAAGAGACTATGTTCTTAGCAAAGAGCGTTTGCTGCATATTTTACCATACCAACTGGAACAGTTTTGCGAAGACGAGCTTAACCAGAAGTATAACAGCTATTTTCCCACAAGGATCAAGTCGTTAAATAACTTGTTGGATTTAGTCAGAATCGACCGTTCTGAACTGAGGCCAGTAAAAAACTTTGAAGAAAGCCGATGTAGAATTCCAAATCTGAAAACTCGTATCAAAGCAAAATTTCCGACTGTAGGAAAGAAAAAGGGAAATGCGATGAGATTGATGTTGATTGACCTATCAGCGTACTTTTCCCAGGATATTGAAAGTAGTGAGTATGATGTGCTTGAGTCCCCCATCGGATTGATGTCCCTGTTGTCTTATGTGAACCGGGAGTTTGGAGACCGGATCGAGGGGAAAATATACAAATCCCGTATTGATTTTCACAGATTTGCAGATCTGTATGACCTTACCAATGAATTCAGTCCGGATATAATCGGTGTTCGGACGCTGACCTTATATAAGGATTTCTTTCATGAAGCAATTGCCTATATCCGTAAACGTGGGATTAAGGTGCCAATAATCGCGGGTGGACCATATGCGACAGCGTCCTCTGTTGAAATTTTGCAGGATAAGAACATTAACCTTGTTGTTATAGGTGAGGGCGAGTTGACCTTTGCTAATATTATTGAAAGAACACTTTATAATGATAAGCATATTCCGAATGCTGAGGTATTAAAACAAATTGATGGGATTGCATTCGTGAAGTAGCAAAAGGTGTTGCTGTGGGGAAGATAAACGAAGCAACGGTTTGTCAGGGAGCATTTACATTCATTTCTCCTCATGACGTGTCTCGTCCGCACGGGTAGCCATATTCAGAGATAACATTTGTGGAGGTTCTATGGAATTTATCAATGTCATAACAGAGAGGCGCAGCATTAGAAGATTCAAGCAGGATGCAGTTCCTGATGGAATGATCAGAAAATTGCTGGATGCTGCACGTCTGGCTCCATCTGGCGGAAATTGTCAGCCGTGGCGGTTTGTTGTCATTAAAAGCCTATTATGCAAAGAACGGTTGGCAAAGGTTGTCCCGCAGCCTTTTGCAATACAGGCGCCACTAGTTATTGCAGTGTGCATTGATAAGAACGCAATGTCGGGAGAATACATGAAGCAGAGAGTAGAAGAATTATTTAAGGCCAGGTCCTATTTTGCTCCTCCCACTGAAAAGTTTGATCCCAATGATTACGCTAATAAGAGATGGGTCGGACCTGAAATTGATCAATCATACCTTAATCTGAATGCTGCAATTGCCATTGACCATTTGACATTAAGGGCCGTGGATCTTGGTCTGGGAACATGCTGGGTTATGCAGTTTGATAATAAAGAAGTAAAAGAAATTCTGTCGGTAGATGATCGGTATGAACCGATTGTTTTGTTGCCCGTTGGTTTTCCTGCTCAAAGACCAAAACCGCGGCCCCGATTGACTCTGGAAGATATTTTGATAAAGGAAATTGATTAAGGAGACACGAATGGAAAGTTTTAGCCTAAATTGTGTTGAGCTGCAGGAATATCAACCAAACCGTTATCCGTTTTTGATGATTGATCATGTTGATGAGGTCATACCAGGGAAAAGTGCTAAGGGATATAAAAATCTTACCTTGAATGAGTGGTATTTCCCGAAACACTTTCCAGGCGGGCCGAATATGCCAGGCGCCCTGCAATTGGAGGCGCTTGCCCAGATGCTTACGGTTGCAATAACAACCCTGCCGGGAAATAAGGGTAAGGTGACCCATGCCCTGTCTCATACGATACGCTTCAGAAAAGAGGTACTGCCGGGTGAAAAATTTGTTATAGAAACAACAGTTATTTCCTGGAAACGTGGGATAGCAAAAGGAAAAGGTGTTGCCTACACGAACGGTGAAGTCGCCTGTGAGGCAGATATGCTGATCACAATTCCAGATATCCTGGAGCAATATCTGCCAAAAAAAGAGGAATAGGTAATCAATATGCTGAAAAAACCACTATTACTGGAAAAATTCAGGAAGTTTCGTAAAAATGTTCTGGAGAACGATGGTAAAATTGGGACCAATTTGAGAGTGCTCGAATTTGTCTACAATAATACGTGTAATTTTAAATGTACGCATTGCTCTACCCGCGCCCCCCTTGGAGATACTAGCTCACATAAGATTTCACTTGAAAAAACTGCCGACCTTGCTGATCAGGCAGATAAATTGGGAATTTATGAATGGAACCTGCACGGTGGAGAACTACTTATGGAAGGCGATAATCTGTTTGAAGTCATTAAAGCCATAAAGCCTGAAAGATTTTATCTATTCCTTACATCGAACGGATATCTGCTTGACGAACAAACCGCACAGCGTTTGGCTGGCGCCGGTGTTGACAGGGTATCGGTTAGCCTTGACAGTTTTGATGAAGAGGTCCATGACGGATTTCGTGGTATAAAAGGCGCGTATCAAAAGGCAATGCAAGCATTGGATAATGTGAAAAAAGCGGGAATGGCGCCATTTATTAATATAACCGTTGGACATTTTAATGTTTTTTCTGAAGACCTGGAAAACTTATTGAAATATTCACAAGATAACGGATACACGTCGTATATTAATATAGCAATTCCCTCCGGAAACTGGCAGGGAAATCTTGATGTAATGATTGATGAGAAAGATAGAGAACATCTTATCTGCCTTAGACAAAAATATGGTAATGTTTTTCGGGATCTCTGGGATCCATTTGATAAAAACAAGGAAAAGGTTTTGGGATGCCAGACCATAAGTAAGATGTACATTACACCCAACGGTGATGTTCTTGCCTGCTCGTTTCTTCATATAAAAATTGGTAACATTTATGAGCAATCTTTGAAAGAGATCGTGGACTATGGTTACAGCATAAAGCATTTTAGGGATCACAGTGACGTATGTCTTTCTGGTGAAAACAGAGAGTTTGTTAATAAATATATGTTACAGGATATGTCTATTCTTAAACCGATTGATGCAAGGAAGGTTTTTGCCGACGATGACTATGTCAAGTGATTGAGGGTCACATGCTTTTACAAAATAAAACAGCACCCATTCCCTCAGTTTCTGGATTTATGTCTCAATATAGAGATTGAATAACACTACATGGTACAATAGAGCGGCTGGGCTGACGGAGGGAGCCCGTAGGGCGATCGGAGTCAGCCCAAACCAGCCTATAAAACAAGGAGATTTTATCATGAGTGTACCTTCCAACAAAGATGAACTGAAACAGTCATTTTCTCAAGGCAAAAAGAAAAGGCGTATTTTAGGTTCTGAGAAAAAGTTCCAAATTTTTTTAGAATGCCAAAGAGGAGATACCCCCGCCGGAGAAATTTTAAGACGGGAAGGATTATTTTCCACCGATTTGGTTCGTATTCGCAAACAGGTGAAGGAAGTAGCTCTTGCCCGTTTAAGCGTCCGTCCGGGAATACCAAAGAAGTCCGTTGCCTCCCATAATTATAATGCCTTAAAACGCGTCGCATTACAGGATGCAATCGTGGTATCGGCATGGCAGCGTTAGAGACATTTGCTGAAATCGGCGCCGATATTTTTGCATATGTCTGAAAAGAATCTGACGAGTTTTCTAATGCAATAACGAGGCTGGCCGGGAAAACAGGCGTTCCCATTACTCCGCTTTACTTTGATTTTGAAGAAAGCGAGCAGGTTAAAGCCGGAATTAAAACCATAATCTCTTCTAAAAAACAGATAGATGTACGAGTAAATTCTAAAAAAATATCTACAATTTCACGGGAGGTAACAGTTAATGAATATAGTAATTTGTAGTGTTCCAGTTGAAGTCCCTGGGTTTAAGTTGCGTAGAGCAAGAGGAGAAGGAGCCGCCGTGATCCCAAAGGTGGCAATTACATCTCTTAACAACTGGGCAGAAAAATACGGTTTTTCCACAAAATATTATGATGTGGATATGCTTTATCCCAATGATGAAGAAATTGAAAATTATTTCAGAGAAGTAAAAGCTGATGTTGTAGGTTTGAGTGCAATAGTATCAACATCTTATCTGCAAGTTAAAAGACTTACTCGAATAATAAAAAACATAAATAAGAACACTATAGTAGTTTGTGGCGGACATTTAACTGCTGCAGCCAATATTCTTTTAAGAAAAACTAAAATCGACGTTTGTGTGGTTGGTGATGGTGAAATAGCTTGGGTTGGCATTCTTAAATCAATAAAAAAACAACTAGACGAAGGAAAAAATGGATTAATAATCGATGAATTAATTGATATCAAAGGAATTGCTGTGCTAAAAAATAATAAACTAATATTCACTGGATATGGTCAACGATTGCTAGGTCGTGAAATGGTATTTCCTTCTTATGACTATTTAAAAACGGGTTTACTGGACAAAAAAGAAGCTCTAAATAATTACTTTAGAAGGTTTGACAAGAGCGTAGTATTTGCAGTAGACGAAAGATCCTATGAAAAAGAAAGAAAGCCTATGGTGGCTACTTTATTTTTATCGAAAGGCTGTGTAAGTAAATGCACTTTTTGTCAAAGAGGATCCCTCGGCTATAGAGTATTTGATCTTGATAAACTAGAAGCACATTTAAAGGTGTTAAGAGATGATTATAATGTAGGATTTATTAATATTGGCGATGAAAACTTTGGATCAAACAAAAAAAACACACGTCAGACCGTAGAAATATTAAATAAGTATAATTTTCTATGGGTAGCTTCAGGAGTACGATGTGTTAGCGTAACAAAAGAAGATTTACTCTTTTTCAAAAAAAATGGTTGTAGTGCAATTTTCTTTGGTATCGAGAGTGGCAGCCAAGTTATGTTAGATCTAATGGAAAAAAAATTTAAAGTTGCAGATATAAAAAAAGCAATTTTTTCAGCTTATGATATTGGTCTTTATACACTTCCGTTAGGTTTTATGCTTGGAATGCCCGGCGAAAGTTTAAAAACAGCCAGAGAATCAGGCAAATTAATGGGTGAGATAACAGCTCGATTAGGAGTGCCGGTGAGTTCATTATATAAAAATACCGACATAAATTATGCTTTGCCACTTGTTGGCACTCCGCTGTATGAATATGGCAAGCAACTTGGATTAATTGGTGAAACTGTGGATGATGAAGAAAAATATATGGAAGCAACTTCAAATGTTGCAATCTATAAAAGATATTATATCAACTTTAATGGCGCACCGATGTCAGAAGTGGTTTTTTGGGATATGCTGGTTTATATGGAGGCAACAAGAACTAATGTAAAATTGATGAAAAATTTAGAAATTAACCAGGAAATGAATAATAAATTAAAAAGAACATTAGAAATTCAAGCCCGTAACCCCCATGTTAGAGCTAAACAAAAAAACTTTGAAGGTAAAAGATCCGTCACAACAAAACTTAATTTCACATTTGATCCGTATTTTATAACAAAATATTTGAGACAAAATGTTGTTTTTAATGAAAGAATCGCAAAGCTACCGCACTTTCTAATAGATCCAATCATAAAGTATGCACTTTATTTGGAATTTTTAATTCAAAAAAACCTTTATAAGGACCCTCACAATCTTCATAAAAAAATAAATTCCAAAGTTGGTCATAAAATTAGAATTAAGGATGATCAGATTGATCCTGCAAAAACAATGCAAAAAGAGAGATCTTTAAGATCAATGGTAAACATTAGAATGCAACAACTTAACATGACAGAGCAAGAAAAAATAGATAGTGCACTTAGCTTTGGTCCCTAATCTTATTACGCGTTTCCAGCAAAATCCGGAAGGAAATTGTATGTCGTCAGAACCTTTTGGACAGTATGGTGATAGGGAATGAATTCGGACTGCATCGTTGAATAATCTCACAACAAGTATGGTCAAGAATTTTCGGCACTGAGCGATTCTGAGCAAACGCAACTCATAGCTATATTATGACGCAGGCTCTTTCGGTTTTTTAGCTGTCTAACCACCCAGGTCATACAGTGTTATTATAAACATGTCCGTGTACTCGAGGCCCTAAGACTCGAAGCTAGAGCGCCTTTTCCTCAGGGATACCTCTTATTAGAAGAAGGGGATCTTACTTTATTGGAGCCCGTATATCAGCGTGGAAAAATCTACCGTGACTAGATGATACAGATAGAAAGTGATGGAGGGTCACATGCTTTTACAAAATAAAACAGCAATAATTACAGGATGTAATCGTGGTATTGGCAAAGCAGCATTGGAAACATTTGCGGAAAACGGCGCCGATATTTTTGCGTGTGTCCGAAAAGAGTCCGACGGGTTTTCTGATGTAACGGCCAGTTTGGCAGAGAAAACAGGCGTTTCCATTTCTCCGGTTTATTTTGATTTAACAGAAAGCGAACAGGTTAAAGCTGGGGTAAAAACCATAATCTCTTCTAAAAAACGGATCGATATACTGGTGAATAATGCTGGTGTGGCATCGGGCTCACTTTTTCAGATGACATCATTGAAGGACTTGAAACAAGTATTTGAGATAAACTTTTTCTCTCAAATCCTTTTTACTCAAGGGGTATCACGTTATATGTCACGATTTAAAACCGGGTCGATAATCAATATCGCTTCAACCGCCGGGCTTATCGGCGATGCCGGCATGACAAGTTACGGTTCAAGTAAAGCCGCATTGATATTTGCAACAAAAACGATGGCAACTGAACTGGGTGAAATGAATATAAGGGTAAACGCAATTGCGCCAAGCATAATAAAGACTGATATGTTTGATCAGATGGATGAGAAAGCGCGTAATAAACTTATAGATGCTTCTGCCTTAAAACGCCCGGCTGAAGCGGTTGAGGTCGCAAATGTCGCTCTTTTTCTGGCAAGTGATTTGTCAAGTTTTATTACAGGACAGGTGTTGCGCGTTGATGGTGGGCTTACAACATAAAGGAGTTTTCTTGATATGGATGTACAGAAAGTAAAAGACATGGCGAAAAAAATGAGAAGAAGGATTCTTGACATTTCACATTCCTGCAATGTGAGTGTGCACATAGGCGGCGGGCTGTCAATAGTTGATATTATGGCGACTTTATATAGATGTGTTCTTAGGTATGATACAAAAAATCCTGCCTGGGAGGACAGGGACAGGTTTATTTTAAGCAAGGGGCACGGCGCCCTGGGATACTATAGCGCCCTGTTGGAGGTGGGCATGATATCTGAAGAGATTTTTGCAACTTTTCAGACGAATGAAAGCGATTTGACAGCGCACCCTGTAATGAATATACCATTGGGAATAGAGTCTTCCAACGGCAGTTTGGGGCAGGGTTTGTCAATGGGAGTCGGACTTGCCTTAGCCGCCAAAAGAAAAACTAAAAAACACAGGATCTACGTCCTGCTGGGAAACGGCGAATGCAACGAGGGTTCTGTGTGGGAAGCGATTATGTCTGCGGCGAACTTCAAACTGGATAATCTGATTGCTATTGTGGATAACAACGGTTTTCAGAACGACGGCAACAGTGAAACAATAATGGATTGTGGCGATTTTAGTGATAAATGGAAAAGTTTTGGGTGGAATGTCTCTTCCGTTGATGGGCATAATATCTCAGAGTTGTATAATGCCTTTGTTGAATGTAATGTTGAAAACAAGCCTAAAGTGGTTATCGCCCATACCATAAAAGGCAAGGGCGTTTCGTTTATGGAAAATAATAACGAATGGCATCACAATCGCTTGACAAAAGTGCACTATGACCAGGCGTTACAGGAAATGGGAGAGATTTAAATGCTGGAAATCACTTCAAAAAATGCACGGCAATGGTCAAGATTGGGGTCAAGGGGAGTTTTTGGTCAAGCCATTTTATCACTTGCTGAAACGAAAAAAAACTTGATGGTTCTCTCTGCTGATTTAGGAAGTTCATCCGGCCTTAGTCGATTCAAGAATGCATATCCTGACAAATTTTTGAATGTAGGAATTTCCGAGCAGAACATGATTGGCGTAGCCGCCGGTCTTGCGAAAGAAGGTTCTGTCGTTTTTGCAACCTCATTTGCTCCGTTCATTGCCATGAGATCCAGCGAACAGATACGAATGAATATGGGATACATGGACCTTAATATAAAGGCGGTAGCCATCGGAAGCGGTATTGCAATGGCTTTCCTGGGCAACTCTCACTATGGAATTGAAGATGCATCTATTATGCGTTCCATTCCTAATCTTACCGTTGTTTCACCTGCTGACTGTGTGGAAATTGTCAAAGCTGTCTTTGCGGCAGCGGAATATGAAGGTCCTATGTACATCCGTCTTACTGGGGAGGCGAATAATCCGATCGTATACAAAGAAGATTACAATTTTGAAATAGGGAAAGCGATTACCCTTCGAGAAGGGACAGATATTACTATTATTGCCAATGGTACCATGGTGTATGAATCACTTGAAGCAGCAAAGATCCTTGAGTTAGAGGGTCTTTGCGCAACAGTGGTGAACATGCATACCATTAAACCGCTGGATACTTCGGTAATAGATAAGGCTGTTGCATCATCAAAGGTTATCGTAACTGTCGAGGAACATAGCGTTATTGGGGGGCTGGGCGGCGCCATAGCTGAATACAAGACAACACTCCGAAATGCTCCGCCACAACTTATAATTGGCCTGCCTGATAAGTTCGGCAAAGTCGGTGAGCACAGGTATCTATTAGGAAAGTATGGACTAACAGCTAAGCAGATGGCGGACAGGATAGTGAAGCAATATATGTATTTGGGACTATATAATAAACAATAAATATCCATATCATATTGTAGGTCGCTATTGTCGTGGCATAGCAAAAGAAAAAATGGGAGATTCAAAAGGGGCAGAAATTAATTTTAGTGATTGTGTCAGTTGGATTAATTAAAATGGTGAATCGAATAGACTTTACGAAAGATATGGAGATAGGATGACTCAATTAGCTAGATATTTCTAATTTATTGAAGATAGACGTCATTTCTGCGGTGTTCCAATCAATGATATCTAGATTCGGATCAGCTATATATAACAATTAATTTATATTTAAAGAAGTTGCTTAATACTATTTTCTATGTAAGTTTGGAAGCAAAGCAATTTGAAAAAATGTATACTATAAGCATCTAAAAAATGAAAGCAAACAAGGATAAAACATATCCAATCGATATCTATGGAATAAAAAAAATAGGTATTGAAAAGTGGGTTAATCATTATTATGTCCCTGTAACAGGAAAAGAATTCTATGTCTTATGTGATGAGGTTCAATCTATATATTTATCTTTACTAAGTAAAAGTAATAATAATGAAATACTTTATTCAATTGGCAGTGCTAATATTAGAATTATTCAAATTGTATCAACGTATCTTTTAGAATTATTAACACTGTCAAGATTGAAAATGAATGGATATGAGTATGTTGTCGGGAAAGAAAGAGTGGAAATTCAAGAATATATTTCTATGTGCCATTCTCCAAGCTTATCAGGAATGAAACTAATCGGTGAACAAATAAATAGTCTAAACTATCAGGAGAAAATTGAAAATATTCTTAGAGTTTTAAAGTATAATTGTGAGTTACCTCACTTAATGAGGAAAAAATTACTAAACAGTATTTCTAATCCACATTTCTTGATTGGAAATAGAGCGCAACAAGAAGTTGTTGCTTTCTGCAAAGAAAACAACATTTCTCCCATTCATATACACCCATTATTGTTTGCTAAGAAGAATACAAGCCTAGTTGACGGATTTCAGCAGCTGCCTGAAATGGAAGAGTTTGTCAACGAATTTTTATCTAAAATAAAAGAAAGCTATTTATTTGTCAGTGAAACGGCTTTTGTAAGATTAAAGGTACATGTCATCGATTACTTCAGGAACAGCCTTCTGTTATTTTATCAGAACCTTACTTTTATGAAAAAATTTAAACTGAGACCTTTGCTTGTTTCGGTACTGGGATCTCATATTCATAGAATATTTTGTTCTG
>Ga0187827_10007648_pt1 | contig 11935 bp, 14 predicted proteins | sample ETNtaG_39_FD_167969 | JGI IMG/M metagenome (GOLD analysis project Ga0187827, IMG submission 167969) | Marine microbial and viral communities from oxygen minimum zone, Eastern Pacific Ocean - ETNP2014_SV_150_PacBio MetaG (Illumina Assembly) | ecosystem: Environmental > Aquatic > Marine > Hypoxic... | reverse complement strand
GCGCGCGTGGCCCGGCGCTGACGCGCGTCACAGGCCGTGGTCTGTTGATTCGACTGGATCGCAGTGGACATGATCGGCCAATAATACACCAGGACTGGCGTGGCTGCCTTGGTTTCGATCCGCCCGGGACCTACCATTGCCGACACGGAGCCAATCACAGGGACAGAGGCATGTTTCCCATAAAGGCACAAGGCGTCTACATCAAGAACGAAGCGGCGCGGGATCCGCGATCCATGGCCCGCATCGAACGGATGATGCCGTTCATCGAGCATTCCGGAGATGTGGAAACCATCGACGACGAGGCGTGGCACAGCCTTGTCAGCGATGCCAACCTGAATCAGATCCCGGACCTGGGGGACAACCGCCACGGTACGGATGGTTTCGCCTGCGCCGTACCCCGAACAGACCAAAGAGCACGATGAACGACGTGGCTGAGTTGGGCCGCCGCCTGCTCGCGTCACATCCCCTGGTACGCTGGCCGGTGGTGCTGATGGCCCCAGCCCTGTTGATAGTGGTCTACTACCAGCCACTTCGCTTCCAGATTGATCACAACTACGTCATCCTCTACGGTTGGGGGGCAGGCCTGTTCGGCCTCCTGCCACTCTTTGTCCTGTATCGCCTGCGACGGCTTGTGGGCGAGCCCGTGGCACAGTCCGCTGTGTCGCCACCTGGTTGGCCGGTACGCGTACTGTGTGTGGTAGTCCCTGGTGTCGCCGTCGTCTGCCTGCAGCAGATCGATGTGGTGTGGGGAGATCTGCACACCACCGGGCCGCTGCTGATCGCCTATTCCGCAAGTCGCTTCGTCCTCGCCGTTTCCCTCATCGCTCTGTGTGTCACGGCGGGCGCCCAGGTTCTGCGGCGCTGCGTTCCGGGTCTGCGCCTGGACGGCATCGAACCGGGGAGCTGGTTCGTCCTGAGCTTCTTTGTGGGGGCCGCCCTCTATGGCCTGCTGATGACCGGCATCGGCATGGTGGGTCTGCTGCACCTGCTGCCCGTCGCCATACTGACGGTTCCCGTGCTGCTTCTGGCCCCGGCAGAACTCGCCACTCCCCTCCGGGCGTTCTGGCGCAAGGTCCGCGCCGACTTCACGGGTCTGCAGGGCTGCCATTGGTGGGTACGGTTCCATCTGGCCTGGTGTCTGCTGTGTATCGGCGTCATGCTGCTGCTCAGCCGGGGGCTCTACCCCGGGTCGACCTCGAACGACGTCTGGGCCCACTACCTTCCCTATTACCGGGAAGTGCTCAAACACGGCAGTCTGCTGCCCAACGACGTCTGGTATCAGTTCTACATCTCAAAAGGCGCCGGCCTGATCCACATGCTCGGCGTCCTCAGCGATCTCTTCGCCGCTCAGCTCGTGTCGTGGAGCTTTGTTGCAGTCAGCGGCATCATCGTCTTTCAGTTGACGCGCCGCTTCGCCGGTGATGCATCGTGGGCCCTGCTGGCGACGACGGTATTCTACACGGTGTATCGCGGGACCTTCTTCAAGAGTCATGACTGCCTCGCCGCCTTCATCGCCTTTCTGGTGTGGGCCCTCATCCAGATCGACGATCGACACGGGGCGGCGCATCGCGCCTTTCTCGTCAGCCTCGGTGTGGTGGCATTCTGTCTGGGTGTGTACCAGCCCGTGGGTTCGGCTTTCCCTGCAGCTTTCCTGTCAGTCGCCATCGGCGTGGTGGCGTGCCATCCCGGCCTGCGCTGCCGGCTGCGCCCCTTCGCGACGACCCTCTTGCCACTGCTGTGCGGTGTGGCGTGCGTACTCATACTGAACTATGCCGTGACCGGACTGGCTGAGGTGGTGCCGGTACTTCGCTTCTGGCCCCTGGCCGACACCGAGAAGTTCTCACGGGTGGTCGGGACGTCAGGGCTGGCGTATCTACTGCAAGTAGCAAAGACCCCGGCGTTGCCGGCCTTCGACTGGTCCTGGTTGAGCGGCGCTTTCCGCTATCGGCAATTGTGGCCGATCCTCCCTGGTTCGTTTCTGGCTGCAGGATTCGTTGCAGTTCTCGCCCGGGCAGTGCGCCGACAGACATGGCGCGAGACCACTCGCCTGTACCCTGCCATCGTCCTGTTCTGCTTCGCCTCTTCCATCCTCCTTCTGTCGTGGATCTCGTTCTCCTCCAGCCTGCTGCGCATCCTCATCTTCACCACCTTCGCCTCTTCGATCGTTGTGGTCCTGCTCACCAGGGCGGCCGTCTTCGCGTTCTGCGCGCCCGTAATCAGGCGCTGGATGACGATGCTGCTTCTGTGTGGGCTCGGCGTGCACTGTATTGGCCAGGAGCTGTGGTACCTGCGCTCCGTGCGCGACATCGACCTGGAAAACCTGACCTCGTACTACGTCGGTGGCAGGTCTTTCGAGGATATCCTGTTCGAGGCGGACCGGCACTTCGACAATGCCCTCAAGATTGCAGATGTCCTGAAGATCAGAGGGTTCATCGGTCCGGACACGCCGCTGTTGAATCTGGGCTACGATCAGGGGCCGGCCTACACCTGCCCGGGGGTCGGGCTCGTGTCCGCCGTCGACCACACCTATGGTCCCGACCATGCCGATATCGTGTTCGGCTCACCGGAAGAGGCCCGCAGCATACTGCAGTCCCGGGGTGTAGACTTCTTCGTCCTCAACCGCCGCAGCCCTCTGTTCAGCAGCGTCGCCTTCAGCCGCCTCTTCGAACCCGCCACCCTCGATCTCTACCTGAGCATGTATGCCCGCAGGGACGACACCTACCTGCTGACCTGGCGCGGGCAGAATCCGGCACCGATCCCGGAGGACTTCACCAGGGTCTTCGAGTTGAAGCGCACGGCTGTGCTGAGCTATGCTTCTTCCGCATCATTCCGCGAGACCGTGGAGATGATGACTACAACAGCTCTGGCCACTTGGACCCCAGGATCTGCAGATTCGCTGCAGGCTCTGGCTGGGCGTGTTGGTGGATTGCTCACAAAGTTCATTGCGCTCCCGGTCACCATCGAGAGCAACCGTCTCTTCCTCGTCGATCTCGTGAACAACACTGAGAGTGCGCTGAGGAAGCTGGTGCCGTCGTTGGCCGCCACCGCCTTCCGCGAAGCGGGTGACCCGGCAGCGGCAGGGCGTCCCCATGCGTTTCACAGCAAACTGGCCGGTTTCATCGCGGAGGCAGCCAAGGTCTACATGCAGCGCCGGTGTGCTGGTGCGTTCGGCAAAGAGCTGACGGAACGACTCTTCACCATTGACGACCGCAAGCCATTCGGCGTCATGTATCGCAGTCGTGCCACATTCGAGCAGTTGCTCCACGGCGGAGGTGTGTGATGGGCGACGCCATGGCCGTCATCCTGATGGGTGTCACCGGCAGCGGCAAGACGACGGTGGGGGAAATGCTCGCCAAGCGTCTCGACTGGCCTTACCTGGATGGTGACGACTTTCATCCTGAGCAGAACGTCACCAAGATGGCGGTGGGCACGCCGCTTACCGACGAGGATCGCTGGCCCTGGCTGCGTATCCTCGCGGATGAGATTGGCGGTCGTATCGACCGGGGCGCCAGTTGCCTGCTCGGCTGTTCGGCCCTCAAGGAGGAATACCGCCGGGTCCTGAGATTGGAGCGCGATGAGAGCCAGGTCCGCTTCGTTCACCTGGCAGGATCCGAATCACTGATCGCCGGGCGCCTGTCGAGCCGTGTGCATCGTTATATGCCGGCCAGTCTGCTGCGATCTCAGTTCGAGGCTCTGGAGGCACCGGCGGACGCCACGGTCATAGACATCGATGCTACGCCGGATGAGATCGCCGACCGGGTGCTGCGCGCCCTCGGCTTGAATGGCTGACAGCGTCGACCCCTGGGAGCTGGTCAAGAGCGAGCAGCTCGCGGACTACCGTATCATGCGCGTGCGGCGGGACCACCGTCGGTCACCACGTACCGGAGCTGAGCACGATTTCTACGTGCTGCAGATGCCGGAGTGGGTGAACGTGATCGCCGTGACACGAAAGAGCACGATCGTCATCATCGAACAATACCGACACGGCACCGAAGAAGTGGCCGTCGAGATTCCCGGGGGTGTCGTCGATCCCGGCAACGAGTTGGAAGAGGCAGCGCGGCGAGAGCTGCTCGAAGAGACCGGATACGGGGCGGAGGCCTTCGTCCACATTGGCACGGTGACGGCAAACCCGGCGATTCAGGACAATCGCTGTCACACCTTCGTCGCCCTCGGAGCGCACCCGGTCGGCGAAGCGCAGTTGGAGGCGGGAGAGGATATCGCCGTGAGCCAGACGGCCATGGACGAGGTGGGCGAGTTGATCGCCTCGGGGCGCATGAGTCACGCCCTGGTCATCGCCGGCTTCTGGTGGTTCGAGCGGTGGCGGCGGGAGCACGGTGATGTGCTGGCGCGCTATCTCGACTAGGACGTCTGGTAGTTGAACAACAGATAGACGGCGAGCAACACGATGACGATGGCGACGGAGGTGCTCGTCAGCAGTGTACGGGCCGCCACGCCCGACGGTCCGTGACCCATGTAGATCACGGCGACGATCAATTCCACAAGGGACTTTCCGGCACCGATGACGCCGTCGCGTACCGCGGCGCAGAGGCTGCCGACACCGCCCACGACCCAGGGCAGCAGCTTCCGATAGATAACATCGAAGTCGACGTTGGTACAGCGTAGCTCTGGTGTCTCCAGATGCTTCAGCGCCAGCACGACGAAGGCCAGCAGGGCGAAGACGAGAAGCTGCAGCTGGGTGATGACGTGGCTCGCCGTGTACGGATCGAAGTCGACCGGGTACGGCAGGATGCTGTACAGCGGCTGCGGATAGACGCCGATGGCGACACAGAGGAAGGCGGTGATGCCCATGGCCAGCAGCATGTTCCACGGGGCTTCCTGCACCCGTATCCCGGCATCGTGATGGCCGAAGAAGCCGTAGAAGGGGATCTTGATCCCTGAGTGATGGAGCACCCCCGCCGAGGCGAAGAGCAGGACGAAGAAGGCCACGTCGTAGTGGCCCTCAGCGGCAGCTGTCAGGGTCATCGATTTCGTCACGAAGCCCGAGAACAGCGGGAAGGCAGAGATCGACAGGGCACCGATGATGCAGAAGAAGGTGGTCAGCGGCATCGACCGGTAGAGCATACCCAGCTCGGTGGCCTTCACCGTCCCCACGCGGTGCAGGATGGCGCCCATACTCATGAACAGCAGAGCTTTGTAGAGGATGTGGGCGAAGGCATGTGAGGCGGCGCCGTTGAGGGCCATCTCCGAGCCGATGCCGACGCCGACGACCATGAACCCCAACTGGTTGTTGAGGCTGTAGGCCAGCACGCGACGCAGGTCGTTCTCGAGAACGGCGTAGAACACGGGGAAGGCCGTCATCGCAGCACCGATAGGTACGAGGATCTCGGTGCCGGCAAAGCCCCGGGCCAGGGCATAGACGGCGAGCTTGGTGGTGAAGGCCGAGAGGAAGACGGTGCCCGTGGCTGTGGCTTCCGGGTAGGCATCCTGCAGCCAGTTGTGCAGGAAGGGGAAGGCGCACTTCATGCCGAAGGCGATGAAGATCAGCGTTGGCCCGAGGTTCTCCGAAAAACTCGGCGGGCCCAGGTTGTCGAAGGCCAGCGAGCCCGTGTCGCCGTAGTGGATGAGGACACCCGACAGCAACAGCACGCCGGAGCCGACCTGAATGATCAGGTACCGCATGCCGGCCCGGTACGAGCGCTCGGTGCGGCTGGCCCAGATGAGGAACACCGACGACACGGCCGTCAGCTCCCAGCAGACGAACAAGGTGATCAGGTCGCCGGCGAAAGCGCCCGCAATGGCGGAGCCGGCATAGATCAGAGCTGCCACCTGCTGCAGCTCGTCCTTCACATGGTTCGCATAGAGGGCGCTGAGGAAGGCGGCGATATGGAAGATGTACCCCCACACCAGGCTCAGCTTGTCGACACGGGTGACCGTCAGGGTCATGTCGAACAGCGGGACGTGACCGTAGCTGCCGTGGTCCAGACTCAACAGATGGGCAAAGCTGAGGACAGGCAGCGCCAACAGCCACCCCTGCCGTGGTACGCCCCGCAGGAAGGGCACCACCAGCGCTCCCAGAACAAGCAGGGAGCCGGGAGGGAGATGCTCAAGCATCGTCACTCTCCCCACCGTCGTCATAGAAGTCTTCGCCGCGCATCACGACGCTGCGCCAGACCCAGCCAGCGCCGACGATGAAGCTGTAGGCGATGAAGCCGAAGATGGCGTAGAAGCCCAGCCAGCCCTCGGCGCTGTAGTGGCCGTGCTTGTGGTAGCCGATGTGCAGCAGGTCGAGGATGTCGGGCAGGAAGAGGCCCACACAGACGACGACCAGCAGCTGGCAGAGCAGCTTCACCGAGGAAGCCCGCTCGATCCAGGGGGGCTGGGAGGTGTTGTCCGGGTCGGCCATGCTCAGTGTACGATCGGCTCGAGGAGGCGGTAGACAGGGCCGGCGAAGAAGAACAGGACGATGCAGCCCAGGGCGGTGAACAGCAGCGGGACCACCATCAGGAGAGGCGCCTCGTGCAGCCCCTCATGATCTTGATGGCTGCCGTCGCCATGGCCCGTCGACGCAGGTGCTGGCGTTGAGAAGAACGCACGGATCGGCACCGGCATGAGATAGGCGATGTTCAGCAGCGAGCTGACCATCAACACCCCCACGAAGACGAGCTGGCCCGAGTCGACGGCACCAAGGGCGAGATACCACTTGCTCCACGAGCCGCCCATGGGGGGCACGCCGATGACGCTCAAGCTCCCGATGATGAAGGCGAACATGGTGAAGGGCATCTGTCTGCCGATGCCACGCATGTCGCTGATCTCGGTTTTGTGCAGGGCCACGTTGATGGCGCCGGCGCAGAAAAAGAGGGTGATCTTGCCGAAGGCGTGCATGACGATATGCATACCCCCGCCGAGGATCGCTGCCGGCGTCGCCAGCGCCGCGCCGAGGACGATGTAGGACAGCTGGCTGATGGTGGAGTAAGCGAGCCGCGCCTTGAGGTTGTCCTTCGTCATGGCCACCAGAGACGCCATCAGGACCGTTCCCCCGGCGACGTACATCAGCCAGACACTGGCGCCGGTGTCGCGCAGCAGATCGATGCCGAAGACGTAGACCAGCACTTTGAGCACGGTGAAGACGCCGGCTTTGACGACGGCCACGGCGTGCAGCAGGGCACTGACCGGTGTGGGCGCCACCATGGCCGCCGGCAGCCAGCGATGGAAGGGCATGAGCGCGGCTTTGCCGGTGCCGAAGGCGAACAGGCCGAGCAGCACGTAGAGGGCCGGTGTGTCGACCTTGCCGGCGAGGATGCCGCCAGGGGTAAAGTCGAGGGTGCCGGCGGCAAAGTAGGTCCACAGCACGGCCAGCAGCAGGAAGGCCACGGACGTGCTCAGCAGAATACCCAGGTAGATGCGGCCGCCGCGCAGGGCCTCGGGCGTGCGCGCGTGGGTCACCAGCGGGTAGGTGCTCAGCGTCAGCAGCTCATAGAACACGAACAGCGTCAGCAGGTTTGCCGCATAGGCCACGCCGAGAGCGGCGGTGATGGCGAAGGCGAAGAAGAAGAAGAAGCGGGTCTGGTCGACCTCGTGATGGCCGCGCATGTAGCCCACGCCATAGACACCGGTGACGATCCACAGCCCGGAGGCGACGAGACCGAAGATCATGCCCAGGGGCTCGACGCGGAAGGCGAGACTGACACCGGGAAGGATCTCGAACAGGCTCAGCGCCGGGTAGACGCCGAGCTGCACATGGGGCAGCAGGGTCAACACCGTGCCGAAGGTGAGCAGGCCGGCGATGAAACTGATGGCATCGCGCACGTTGGGGCGTGAGCCGACCAGGCCGATCACCGGACATGTGGCCAGCGGCAGCAGGAGAGAGACGAGGATTGACGTTTCCGGGCTCATGGCGCCAGACCTGCCATCAGCACTTCAGCTCCGCGACGGGCAACACCTGAAGTGAAGGTGGCGCTGATGCCGAAGTAGAACGTGGCCCCGGCGAGAAGCCACATGGGAATCAGCATCGACAGCGGTGCTTCGGTGGCGGCAGCTGTCTTGCCGGTGGGTTCGTGGAAGTAGGCGACTTCGACGACGCGCCAGACGTAGACGACAGCGATCAGTGAGCCCAGCAGAATGAGGACCGCCACCGGCCACCAGCCCCGCTCCAGCGCCCCGAGCACCAGGTACCATTTACTTATGAAACCCACCGTGAGGGGCACGCCGATCAGGCTGAGGCCCCCGGCGACGAAGGCAGCCATGGTCACCGGCATACGTTTGCCGATGCCGCGCAGGTCTTCGAGCTCGCAGGAACCCAGGCGCAGGATGAAGCAGCCCATAGCGAGAAAGAGGGCACACTTCATGACGGCGTGATTGAACAGGTGAACGAGTGTTGCCGTGAGACCGGAGACCGACACCAGACCCACGCCGACCATCATGTACCCCACCTGGGCGATGCTGGAATAGGCCAGCATCCGTTTGATGTTGGTCTGGAAAACCGCCACCAGGGAGGCGACGAAGATGCCTGCCAGCCCCAGGGGCACCAGGAATCCACCCAGGCTGAGGGTGTCGAAGGCGTAGGCGGTGCCGAAGATGCCGTAGAAGAAACGGACAAAGACGTAAATGCTGACCTTGGTCGCCGTCGCCGCCAGGAACGCGGTGACCACCGACGGTGCGTAGGCATAGGCGTTGGGCAACCACAGGTGCAGAGGGAAGAGGGCCAGCTTGAGGCTGATGCCGACGACGAGAAAGGCGAAGGCGGCCAGCACGGTGCGCGTCATGAGCACCGGCTGCAGGCGCTCGGCCAGATCGACCATGTTGAGCGTGCCCGTCATCATGTAGAGCAGGCCGACACCGATCACGTAAAACGTGGCGCCCACCGTGCCCATCACGAGGTACTGATACGACGCTCTCAAGGCGCGCCGGTCCGGCCCCGAGGCGATCAGGGCGTAGGACGTGAGAGACGAGATCTCGAGAAAGACGAAGAGGTTGAAGACATCACCCGTGGTGGCCATACCCATCAACCCCGTGAGGCAGAGCAGGTAGGCGGTGAAGAACAGGTTGCAGCGAACTTCCGGCAGTTCGCTGAAGACGCTTCGAGGGGCGTAGAGCAGGACGACGGCGCCGATAAGGGCCACAAGGAAAACGACGAAGGCATTCACCGCATCGATGCGATACTCGATTCCCCACGGCGCCGGCCAGCTGCCGAGGGAGTAGATGATCGTGCCTTCCAGAAGCACCCGCTGTAGAAGCAGTACCGACATGGCGAAGACGACCCAGCTGACGAGCAGGGCGAAGGCCCAACTCCGCTCACGACGACGCAGCAGAACGCAGACAGGTGCCGCCATGAGAGGCACGATGATCTGCAGAATGGGAAGGTGCTGGAGAAACATGGCGCCCTAGCTGTTCGCGTCCATGGACCGGATCTCGTCCTCTTCGATGGTGCCGTACGCCTCTTTGATGCGGACGATGATGGCCATGCCCAGTGCCGTCGTCGCCACACCGACAACGATGGCGGTCAGGATGAGGACGTGGGGGAGCGGGTTGGAATACGTCGTGCCGGGGCCGGCCAGGATAGGTGCCGTGCCGCCGGAGATCTTGCCCATGGTGATGTAGAGGATGAAGACCGACGTCTGGAACAGGCTCAGGCCCACCATCTTCTTGATGAGGTTGCGGCTGGCCATGACGATGTAGAAACCGACCATCATCAGCACCACGACGACCCAGTAGTTGAGGAGTCCGACGGTTATCATGGTGAGGGTTGGCGTCCGGCGAAGCAGAGAAACGTCGTGATCATCACCGAGGCGACGGTCATACCGACGCCCAGCTCGACGAGGAGAATGCCGAGATGCTGCCCGTGAACCGGGTCGTGGCTGTCGAGAACACCATAGTCGAGGAAGTTGCCACCCAGCAGAATGCCAGCCGCACCCGTGCCGGCGTAGAGGAGCAGGCCCACAGCAACGGCCCACTGCAGCAGAGAGGGATGAGCGATCCGCTTGGCGGCCTCAACACCGAAGACAAGACCGTAGAGCACGAAGGCGGCGGCAAAGATGACACCCGCCTGGAAGCCCCCCCCGGGGCCGAAATCGCCATGGAACTGAACGTAGAGGGCGAAGAGCAGGATGAAGGGAATGAACAGCTTGGTGATGACGCGCAGGATGATATGGTGACTCATGCGTCACCGTCCTTGCCGCTGTCCCTGAAGCGCAGGGCCTGACCGATCATCAACAGCACACCGATGCCGGCGGCAAAGATGACGGTGGTCTCACCCAGAGTGTCGAAGCCCCGGTAACTGGCCAGCACGGAGGTGACGATGTTGGGCACGCCGACCTCACGTCTGGAGTCCTGGATATAGCGGGGGGCTACATGCTGGTGGATGGGCGCCTCGGGGTCGCCGTAGTGCGGCATGTCGAGGGTGGCAAAGATCAGCATGGCGCCGGTGACCAGGACCACCACGAGGGGGACGACCCGGAAGGGCTGAGGTTTCTCCTCCGACGTGGTCAACAGCAGGGTGCCCAGCATGACGACGGTGGAGATGCCGGCACCCACGGCCGCCTCGGTGAAGGCTACGTCCACCGCGTCGAGTACGGTGAACAGAGCGGCACACACCAAGCTGTAGAAACCCATGACCAGGACCACGGCGAACAGGTTGTGCAGCCGGGCGACGGTGACGGCGATCACGGCGAGGAACAGCAACAGCGACAAGTCGATGAGTTCGATCATGCCGCCGAACTCTCGTCGTCGGCACTGCCGGAGCTGTCAGCTTGTAAACCTGTGAACGGCTCCAGCCCCGAGGCCAGCGCCGCCCTGGCGATGGCGTGGGTCGAGGTGGGGCTCGTGAGCCACAACAACCCGAGGATGAACAGCAGTTTGACCGCGATCAAGGTCAGCCCCGCCTGCAGCACCAGGCCGAAGATGATCAGTCCGGCACCAAGTGTATCCGTGATGCCGGCGCCGTGCATGCGGCTGAAGAAGTCGGGCAGCCGGTGCAGCCCGATGCCGCCGATGACGCAGAAGACGGCGCCCCCCATCAACAGGATCCACGAGGCGATGTCGACAGGCGCCATCAGCTGTCACTCAGGCCGCTGCTGCCGAAGTTCCTGTACTGGACGAATTTCAGGATGGCGATGGTGGTAATGAAGTTGAGGAAGACATAGATCAGGGCCAGATCGAGGAACTCCGGCCGGCCGCTGAGAAAGCCGAGGACGGCGATGAGCAGCACCGTCTTGGTGCCTGCCATGTTCACCCCGAGAATGCGGTCGTACACGGTGGGGCCGAGAACGGCGCGGGCCAGGGCCAACACCATCGTGAACAGCACGGCGGCCATGGTGGCGGCGAACATCGTCAGGACTGACCACTCGTCTTGGGGGCGCCCTCGAGATCCGATACGCGTCTGTCCATCGCCCCCTCCGTGACTTCGTCCGCCGCCTCCCGCGTGAGGGCATGAACGACGAATTCATCACCGTCGACCTGGCAGGTCACCGTACCGGGGGTGAGGGTGATGGAATTGGCGTAGACGACTCGTCCGAGCTCTGACTGCTGGCCGGCCCTGGCCCGGATCAGACGCGGCGAGATCGGCAACCTGGGATTCAGGATACGCAGGGCCACGTCGATGTTGGACTTGACGATGGCGAGGGTCAGCCAGGGGATGTAGGTGATCAGCCCGATGGCTATATGGAACGGGACTCCCTCTTCATCGAACAGGTTCATCGGACGACAGATGAGCACGACGAGAAGGCAGGAGACGACCCCGAGACCGAGGATCAGCGGCTCGTAGATACCGGACCAGAGGAGCCAGACAGCAAAGGTCACAACTCCCAGGATCACTGTACGAACCAACGGCAATTCTCCGGGTGATCGGTGCTATGTAGAGGGCGAAAGCTAGGGGCGCAGGGGGCTGCGTCAAGCCACCTTGTCGCGCTCGGCCACCACTGCTACCTTGACCGCGTCCAGCATAATTGCTCGCGTGACCAATATGACCCCTGGAGGTGGG
>Ga0187827_10007644_pt1 | contig 11938 bp, 9 predicted proteins | sample ETNtaG_39_FD_167969 | JGI IMG/M metagenome (GOLD analysis project Ga0187827, IMG submission 167969) | Marine microbial and viral communities from oxygen minimum zone, Eastern Pacific Ocean - ETNP2014_SV_150_PacBio MetaG (Illumina Assembly) | ecosystem: Environmental > Aquatic > Marine > Hypoxic... | reverse complement strand
AACACTTTGCGCCAGTAGCTCAGCTGGATAGAGCAGCGGTCTTCTAAACCGCAGGTCGTTGGTTCAAGTCCAACCTGGCGTGCCATCTTATCCGGTCTTGCGGCCCCAGCCACTCAGAACCGCCCCAATCATCACAACGAACAGGGTCATGCCATAAAATATGTAGGGGACCTCCTGTGCCCAAGTCAGCACAGGCACAATCTCACTGTATTGCGGCTGCGAATTTAATTGCCGATGGATGGACGCTGCTGCCGGAATCGATGCCGAGTAGGGTAACAGCGAAGGGAAGGAGCAGGAAATGGCGTCCATGAGATTGGCGCTTCGGTGCGGATGGATTCGATGCCGTTTGCGCAATTCATTGATGAGGGGGCCCACGGTGATCATGGCCACGGTGTTGACTGATACGCAAAGGTTTGAAAAAGAAGTGAGCGCCACAATTGAACCCTCGGCTCCGCGGGGAGTACGGGCAAACTTACGGTCAAGCCAATCCATCATCGAGGACAGAAATCCGCCTTCTGCCATGAGTCCAATTGCGGTGACGAGTAAAAGAGTGAGGACAGCCACAGGGACCAATCCCATCGCGCCTTTCACCGCGCTCCCCGAAACACTGCCATCCGCCGTAATCGAGAAAACATCAGCCAAGGAAAACACGCCAATGGCCGGCCCAAGAACCAGGGCGGAAACAATACCCACAGTCAATGCCGCCAGAAAATGGTAACCGCATACCGCCACGATAAAAACCAGAGCTGCCGGAATAAGCATGGGCAGCCCCGCAGGGTTAGCATGCTGGCCCAATAACTGGACGCCCCCACCCGCCCCCCTGTCCCCTGCCCCATCACCAAAAATCAAAAAACAAATGCTTGCCATGCCTGCGGCAACGGCAACGTACTTCAACCGTGATCGAACTACTCCGCCGATATCGGTTTCCTGCGTGGTTGCCGAAACGATGGTGGTATCAGAAATCGGCGCCAGATTATCGCCCAATGTGGCACCGCTGAAAATGGCACCCATCAATACGGCCGGATCGCCCCCAAGAATAATGCCTGCCGGATACATAATTGGGGTAAACCCCACCACGGTGCCAAGCCCTGTACCAACCGACACGGCAAACAACGCCGCCATGAAAAACACCACCAATACAAACCACTTGCCTGTGAGCCCCATTTTCCATCCTGCCCAGACAGTTGCCTCCACCAGACCCGATGCCCCAAGTATCCCGGCAAATGCACCGGCCCAAAGCCAGCAGATCACCGCGACAGTAGCGGTTCGGTTGGCCATCAGGCCGAAGATACGCTCGCTGTAGGCAGCGACGTTGGTGACAAACAACATTCCCAGGGAAAGCCCGACCATCGCCCCGATAATCATGCCCTCCTCCTTCGGGGCTCCCATAACCACGAGTGCCAGCGTAAAGAGCAGGAAGATGGCGAGCGGCACCACGCTCCCCCACTTTCCGCCGCGAAAAACCAGTTTCTCACCGGGCGCTTTCATGAGCAAATTATGCATTGATGGAAGCGCTCACGCCATCCTTTCCCTTTCAAGAATTGCCAGCATATGCCAAAACAACTCCGTGCTTTCCCTTGAAGATCTATCGAAAATTGCCGAAACCCATTCTGGTGACCTAGCAGCCCAAGTGGCCACCTTTGATATTGGCGGCAAATCCTTTGACTTCAATTCCAATCCACACTTAATGGGTGTGATAAACCTCTCACCTGACTCGTGGTATCGCGAAAGTGTTTGTCTCACCAAGCAAGCTGCGGTGGAACGCGGTCTTACCCTACAGAAACAAGGGGCAGCCCTTGTGGATCTGGGGGCAGAATCATCCCTGCTTGATGCGGCTCGCGCAGATGACGCACTCCAGAAATCCAGGCTAATCCCCGCAGTGTCCGAATTGTCATCTCATGATGTGCTGGTCTCTGTGGAAACCTATCTTCCCTCCGTTGCGCGAGCCTGCCTGGAGGCCGGCGCCAAGGTGCTGAATATTACAGGATTAAAACATGCCGCAGAAATATATAAATTAGCCGCAGCCCATGAGGCGGCACTTATCATCTGCCATGTTCAGGGATCCAATGTGCGCGAGGTATCCAATCTGCAATTTGAAAATGACCCCATCATCGAAATGTCTGAGTACTTTGAGAGAGAAACAGATGCAGCGGCAAAAGCCGGAGTGTCTCGCATCATGGTCGACCCGGGCCTCGGTTTTTATTACACAAACCTACAGGACAGCGGCCAAAGAGTTGGTTACCAGATGCAAACGTTTCTGAACACTTTTCGGCTTCGTCGACTTGGGTGGCCGGTTTGCCATGCGCTCCCCCATGCTTTTGAATATTTCAAGGAAGAAGTACGTTGTGCGGAACCCTTTTTTGCAGTTTTAGCCGCCCTGGGAAAAACGAGCCTGTTCAGAACCCACGAGGTGCCCAAGACGCGCGCCGTACTCGAGACGATGGGGGTTTGGAAAACGTGAAATAACCCTACGCCCCACCAGAAGCTGATTTCACATTCTCTTTTTTGCGCTGTGCTCCGCCAGTATTCCAGATTTTATCACGAATCTGCTGCTCTACTTCACGGAGTTCCTGCATTAGCCCTCTCTCCTTAGTCCTCTCGTACTGTTCGCGAAGCTCTTTTTCCAGCCGTTGCAGCTCGTCTACGCGCATATTCCTGTATTTGGGGTTCATTCCTGCGCTGAATATGCGCATATGTTCAGTACGGGGCAAGTCAGTTTCAGGATGCCTGACAAAAGAAAACAGCCTCTTCCCCGGATCCAGACTGACGATGGTCCAATAAACTCAACCCGGCCAATTTCAGCCATTCCATCACCGTCGGCATCGTGTAACGAATGGAATAGAAAACCTCAAGCTCATCACCAGACTCAAAAGCAAAGTGATGTCCGGAGAATTCCACGGTGTGTTGTTTTTCAAATCGCCACCGCGCCTCAATTCGGCGCAGGTCTCCTTGGACTATTTGTTGTCCAAAAAAAAGCCGACCTCCACTAGGTGTCACGCCTATCTCGGCAAGAGCCCCCGCCAGCCATTCGCGCGTCACAGGATTGTCATACTGCAACATAATCAGATCCACAGATTTGGCGTAGTCATTCCCAGGCGCAAGATTAGCGCTAAACAACAGAAGGTCACCTGCGCTAAGCACCTTTCGAAGTAATCCAGACAAAATTTGCGGGCTGAAGTTGGGCAATAAACCAAAAAGCGTAAAAACACGCCTTGAGTCACTAAGGATTTGATCATCAAAAAACCCACCAATCTCCTCAGATCGAGCCAGATCAAGAACCAAGGGATGATTATTTAAAGCCGGTGAGTTGGCCACTGCCTCCAAAACCAATTCCAGGCTGATATCCACAGGCCAGTAAACTGGTTCGTCCATTTGCTCCAAAAGCATGGAATCCTTAATGCCAGAGCCGCAACCTAAGCCAACCACAGGCATCTTTTTCTCCCGAGCATGAGTAGCAGCTTGGCTAGAAATCCAGCCATAAAGCGCCCTGCAGCTTGGATCGTTGATGAAAGGTGAAAAAGCGTGATGCACGGCAAGCCAGCGTTCTGATTGAGCACTGCTTTCATAAAGAAAGGCCGACGGCAGGCGGTTAGCAGTAAGATCCTCAACCATCGCCTGCCGGCGTGCCTCGGCACGCGCAGAAGGATGGATGACTGGCTTCATCAGGTCTGCGGAAAAACCTGATACAGAATCAAATAAACCATCACGCCGGTTGCCGAGACATAAACCCAAATCGGCCATGCCCATTTGGCATATTTTTTATGTTTATCGAAATGGCCTTTCCAAGCATGCCATATTGCCAAGAAAATAAGCGGCAACATGACGATGGCAAGCACAACATGAGAGGCAAGTAGCGTAAGGTAAATTGGCTTAAACCAACCCGGCTCTGCAAATCGAGTGACGACTTCAACACTGAAATGATAGCACAGGTAACAGCCCAAAAAAACTGCAGAGGTTCCAAACGCCGCCAACATGCATTTTTTATGGGCTGATGTTTGATCACGCCGAATAAAAATATATCCGCACACCAGAAGAACGGTGCTTAGCAAATTCAACGTCGCATTCACAGCGGGCAAGTCTTCAATCCTCATCTTCAAGCTTTAAACAGTAAAATCTTGAGCCCATGGGAAACCGTGAGAACGAACATTACGTCCTGTCCAAAAAAATCAACCCCAAGAGCAGGGGTAGATATACTATGGAATATATGAACAATCGCCGCGCAGATGCTATCGATAGTTTTCGATAGAAAGATATCGCAAAGGCCAGATAGAGCCCGCCGAGAATTATCGCGCCAGCAAAATACACAGCTCCAGCCATGCCAAAGGCGTAAGGTAAAATTGAAAATGGCAACAGGCTCACGGCATAGGCAACCGCTTGCTGGCTCGTCCGCTCACCTGACTCGTCGTCCAGTGAAAGCATCACAAACCCAGCCTTCGCATACTCCTCACGGTAAATCCACGCGATGGCAAAAAAGTGCGGGAGCTGCCAAAAATAAAGTATCGCCACCAGGGCCAAACCTTTCTCAGTTATCTCCCCACCAGCCGCCGTCCATCCCATAAGCGGCGGCAAAGCCCCCGGCACAGCACCAACCACCGTATTAATGGGTGTTACTCGTTTAAGGGGAGTGTAAACGGCAATGTAAGAAACAAGTGTTACTGCGCCAATGACACTGGTCAAAAGGTTCACCTGGGATGCAATATATACCAGCCCTGCCGCGCTCAGTGCACCTCCCAATAACAGCGCCGTTTCCGGCGCAATCTGCCCAACAGGAATGGGTCGGCTTGCCGTCCGCTGCATTTTCGCGTCCAAGTCCTTTTCCAGATACTGATTCAATGCCGCCGCGCCACAAGCCAACAAACCGGTGCCAAACAGTGCCCTGAACAGCAGCAACCAATCCATCGCGTTGGTCGCCAGATAGAAGCCCATGGTTGTTGTAACAAGAACCATCAGCGTCAATCGCGCCTTGATCAATTCTGAGAAAACCCGAAGCCTGCTGGAAGCCTTTCCGCTTTTTTGCTCAATGGTTAAATTTGAACTCATCCTAACTCAAAGCCTCAACTTGCGTCACTTTCACATCAGCATCCACCTTCGATCCAATCTTTAAGGAAGGCAAATAAAGATTGCTGCATACCACCGCACCCAAGACTCCCGTGATGAGCGTAAGTGATCCAAAAAGCACGTGCATAGTGGCGATGTCTGCAGGCTTGTACTTTAACACCGTCAGAACGCCCAGAAATACCTGAGCAAGCACCAAGCCCAGCCATATCAGGGCCACCCGGCTTAACAGGTGCCCTGCCCCAAGTTTCTTGCGCGCCAGCATCGCTGTGCCCAACACAAGGCCAAGTATTAATAACGCCACCAAACGGTGCGCCATATGCAAAGTAATATGCCTTGGTTGAATCTCCCTGAACGAATGCAGAAACATTACCGGCCTGCCTTCGGCATCATAAACCTTATGATCGACGTAAAGCCTCTCCTGTAATTCTGCGCGTTCTTGGTTGTATCTAGCCACCGCATTCGCATCCGTAGACGGCCACCACTGGTCGTGTGCCTTGGGAAAATCCCATACCGCCAAGCCGGCATGCTGATGCCTCATTGTTGCCCCTACAACAAGCTGCAATAGCACAAGAATTGCAGCATAAAGAAAATGCGCGCGCACAACGCGCGGAGCCTTTTCATCAGGGCTAACAGCAAATCGCGACTTCTGCCACCAATCGCTGCTGAAAAGCGCAATCAAGGCCAACACGACTAGGAACACCTGTGCCAGTGTGCCATGAATAATACCAATCTGGTTGTTTTGTTCGGTCACCCGAAGCCCACCTAGCACGCCCTGAACGATCACCATGCTGTAAGCCATTGTAGCCCACCACCTCAAGGCTCCGCCATTTTTGAGGATTTTATATGACGAGAACATAATCATTAGCACTGCTGCGACGGCCATGCCCAGAAACATCGCCTGAGTCCTCACGCCCATCAGACAAAGGGTTGCAATAATGGCAATCAGCGCGATGATCCGCGGCTTACCTGTCGTCTCCCTAAACCAAAGCCAAGACGCTAAACCAGCAGTTAGCAAACCCACAATAGCGGCAAGCAGGCGATGAGAGTGCTCTTCAAATACCCCATATTTGCCAAGCCACTGATCAATGGGCAGCAGAAACATGTTATAGCCAAAGCTGGTCGGCCAATCATGGACAGCCAAGCCCACCTCCCTGCTCGTGACTAACCCCCCAAGCCCAATCAGACATAAGGAAAAAAACACCGTAATTACGGCAAGCCAAAAAAACCCTTTCCCTGTCTTAGATTCCTTCATTTAGTGACAACAGTTTGCCCCCCCAATGAAGACCAAGGTTAGCATTGAAAAATACAAAGGAGCAAGGAAGTTGTGAAAACTTTCACAAAGATTTAGATATTATTACAGAGATTGAATAACCTGACTCATTTTAAGGGCCGTGTGTGCCGCTTCCGCACCACGATTTGTGCTTTTATTAATGCATCGCTTCCGAGCTTGCACTTCATTTTCAAGCAAAAGCACTTCATGGATCACTGGCACACCGGTTTCCACCGAAACCTCTCCCAGCAGTCGGCTCACCGTTGTGCCTATGTGTTCCGCATGGGTAGTCTCGCCCCGGATGATCAGGCCAAGACATATGATGGCAATTGGCCGTTTCCGCTTTCGCCGGGCCAGTTTTGCCACTGCCACGGGAATCTCAAATGCTCCTGGAACCCTGATTAACTCCACTTCCTCCGCCCCATTCTCACCAAGTACATTTAGCGAAGCATCCAGCATGGCATCGACATATTTCGCGTTATAGGCAGATGCCACGATTGCTATGAGGCCTGTGGCTTTTGTTTTAATGGATTTGTCCGTACGCTTGAGCATTAAATCAGATGCCCCATCTTATCCCGCTTAGCCCGTAGATATTTCTTGTTATGCTTATTAGCCGCCACCCGGATAGGAACTTGCTGGACAATCTCCAAGCCGTACCCATCAAGCCCAACAACTTTTTTTGGGTTATTGGTCAAAAGCCGAATCCTGCGCACTCCCAGATCCATCAGAATTTGCGCGCCCAAGCCATATTCGCGAAGGTCCATCGGAAAGCCCAGCTTGGAATTGGCTTCCACCGTATCCGACCCCGATTCCTGCAATTTATACGCGTGAATCTTTGGGGCCAGCCCGATGCCACGCCCTTCCTGTCGCATGTAGACAATCACACCACATTTTGCCGCCGCCACCTGTTCCATTGCCTGATGCAGTTGCAAGCCGCAGTCGCAACGAAGGCAACCGAACACATCGCCTGTCAGGCATTCGCTATGGACCCGCACCAAGACATCATCAACCTGCTCAACGTCACCTTTCACCAATGCCAAATGATGTTGTCCATCGATTGCTGAATGATAGAGGTGCAGCATGAATTCACCATATTGTGTCGGCAGCTTGACAACCTCAACCTTATCAATCAATTTCTCACGCTGGCGCCGATGTTCAATCAGTGCTTCAATGCTACAGATTTTAAGCCGATGCTTCTTGGCAAATCGCTTCAACTCAGGCAGGCGCGCCATGCTGCCATCATCACTCATGATTTCACAAATAACGCCCATCGCCCGACAACCCGCCAATTGAGCCAAATCCACCGCTGCCTCTGTATGACCAGCGCGCTGCAAAACGCCTCCCGGACAGGCGCGAAGTGGAAAGACATGGCCTGGCTGCGTGAGATCATCAGGAGTTGCCGTGGGGTCTGCCATCACTCGGATAGTAGCAGCGCGATCCTTGGCGCTAATTCCGGTGGAGATATCAGTCGCCGCATCCACACTGACTTGAAAATCTGTGTTAAAGGCCTCCTGATTTCTAGGCACCATTCGCTCTATACCCAGTTGCCTCAGGCGATCCTCAGTGGTTGGCACACAAATTAGCCCGCGGCCATGCTTGGCCATGAAATTGACAGACTTTGCCGTCGTATGTTCTGCGGCCATGATGAGATCGCCTTCGTTTTCCCGGTCTTCATCATCCACCACTATGACCATACGACCCCGACGGATATCCGCCGCTACTGCCTCAATGGAATCAAAAGGCGATTGAGCCACGCGCTTCTTTTTTGTCGTTGCTTTACGGTTCATGTCATTAACCGGCGATCAACCCAGGGACTTGGGCCAGTGCCTCATTCAGCTTGTCCGGATTATTCCCCCCGCCCCGAGCACTGTTTGGTTTTCCCCCGCCATTGCCGCCCACAATTGGCGCAATAGCCTGAATAATAGCTCCAGCCTGCACATTACCAACAAGATGCTCAGACACGGACGCCACCAGCGTAACGCAACCTTTTGCAGTTGCGCCCAGCACTACCACACCTTCAAACTGCCCCTTGAGCGCATCAGCCACCGATTGGATAAAATTTCCGTCCTCATCACCCAGATTAGCAATGATGTACTTGGTCCCATTGGATTCTTCTGAGTTTGCCAGGAGCCCCTTGGCCATGTCTGTAGCTCGACTTTGCTGTATCGACTTGAGTTGCTTCTCCAGTTTCTTGGCCTGCTCCAAAACCTGCACAACCTTCTGCTCAACACTTTTGATCGGCGAATTCAACATTTCAGCAAGTTCCGCTATCCGCCCCGCATCAACAGCCGCTTGCTGAGCTGCAACCAACCCAGCCACTGCCTCCACTCGTCGAACTCCAGCAGCAATTGCCGACTCAGCGGTAATGCGGAATAAGCCCAGTTCGCCCGTAGCGCGGGCATGAGCACCCCCACAAAGTTCCATCGAATAACCATCCAAACTGCCCTCGCTGCCCCCAATTTGCACTATTCGCACCAGATCTGCATACTTGTCACTGAAAAACTGCAGAATATCTTCTCGATCGCACACTTCCTCATGTGGCACCTCTACCCAAGAGACAGTCTCGTTTTCCAGAATCCGCTCGTTAACCAAAAGTTCTATGTCGGCAACCTGCCTACTGGAAAGCGCTTGGCAATTAAAATCAAATGTCAACTTCTCTGCCCCCACATATGAGCCCTTCTGCGTTGAAGCGGAGCTGGTTACTTCATGTAGAGCCCAGTGAAAAAGATGGGTCACCGTATGGTGCCGTTGGATAGCAGCTCGCCGGGCAGGGTCAACCGCAACTTCCAGGTCAGACCCTTGCTCCGGAGTGTCCTCTCCTTTCAGGTAATGCAAAAAAACATCTCCCACCTTCTGAGTGTCAGTGACAACCCAAGTCTGCCCATTTGTTGAGACCGTCCCTGAATCTCCCACCTGCCCCCCCATCTCCGCGCAGAACGAAGATCGATCCAAGACAATAGCAACCCGCTTCTTTTCCTTAACAATTTCCAACACCTTGGCCTCAGCATTAAGAGCATCAAATCCGACAAACTCGGTACCCACATCACTACTTAAACTTGAGACATTAATAACTTCCTTCTTTTGAGCAGCGCGCGCGCGCTCACGCTGCTCCTTCATGAGTTTATCAAATTGATCCTTACTCACCGTCAACCCAGCTTCCCTCGCCATCAATTCGGTTAAATCCAGCGGAAAGCCATAAGTATCATAAAGCTTGAACACAAAATCTCCAGCCAACTCCCTGCCTTTATCGAGACCGTTCACTTCCTTATGAAATAACTCAATGCCACGATCCAAGGTCCTGTTAAAAGACTCCTCCTCCGAGCGAATTGTAGACTGAATTAAATCCTGGTTTTGTCCTAATTCAGGGAACACGTCGCCCATCGTCTTAGCAAGAACGTCAACCAGCTTATAGAAAAACGGCTCCTGAAACCCTAGTGTACGTCCATAACGCACAGCGCGGCGCAAAATCCGACGCAGGACATAGTTGCGATCAGTGTTGCCTGGTTGAATGCCATCAGCAATCGAGAAACTCAAGGTACGGATGTGATCGCCGATTACCCGAAAGGCAATATCAATCTTTTCCTGTTCAAGGTTCTCTTTGCTTGGAAGGGTGGCAGTGTATCTCTTGCCACTCAGCTTCTCTATTTCCGCAAAGATTGGGCCAAAGATATCCGTGTCATAGTTGGAAACCACCCCGCTAAAGTCGGTGAAGTTTTTCGTGGATTGGATTATTGCCGCCACACGCTCAAAGCCCATGCCAGTGTCAACGTGCTTGGATGCAAGCGACTCGAAACTGCCGTCAGCATTTGCGTTGTATTGGATGAAAACAAGGTTCCAGATCTCAATACACCGCGCGTTATCAGCGTTTACCAACTCACCCGCGGTGTCACCATTTGGGGTCAGGTCAATATGCAACTCACTACAAGGACCGCAAGGGCCTGTGTCGCCCATCATCCAGAAGTTATCCTTTTTACCGCCATTGACGATGTGAACGGAAGGGTCAAGTCCAGCTGCTACAAAAATCGATTCCCAGCAATCATGCGCTTCCTGGTCAAACTCTCCGGGTTCACCGACATCGGGCAGGTAAACCGTCGCGTAAAGACGCTCTTTCGGGAAACCCCACACTTCTGTAAGGAGCTCCCACGCCCACTGGATTGCTTCCTTTTTGAAATAATCCCCAAAAGACCAGTTGCCCAGCATTTCGAAAAATGTGTGGTGATAAGTGTCCATCCCCACGTCCTCTAAGTCATTGTGCTTGCCACCAGCGCGGATACATTTTTGTGTATCCGCAGCTCGACCGGGATTATAGGGGGCTACTTGTTCACCCAGAAATATTGGCACGAATTGATTCATGCCGGCATTGGTGAAAAGCAAGTTTGGCGCGTCCGGCATGAGACTTGCAGAGGGCACAATGGCATGCTCCTTTGCCTTAAAGAAATCAAGGAAGTCCTGCCGGATTTGTCGACCGCTGCGTTCGTTTGACTTACTCATTACTGCGCAGGGACGCGGTTAATGGTGTGGAAAATATCCTGCTTGAGCACTGTTCCATCATCCGCCTTGATGTTGAAACGAATACGTGACTGCATAACAGGCTTGAGTCCGTCAATCTTCAAAGTAACAGTTTTCCTGTCGTCCGAGAGCTTTACCGATTGTATTTCGATGGTGTCCCCCTTGAACACCGCCTGCTTCTTTTCGCCCAATACCTTATTGGGATCCTTCACGGAGTACAGCTTGGAGCCATAATTTTGCGTCCAGCGATAGTTCCATTGGTCAATCGCATAGTTTTGGTCGTCCACCGCGGATGCAGCATCAAGTGGACCGGTAAAAGTAATCTCAAGACCGCCCTTCTTGACATGCATCGCAGTTGGCATATTCACTGGTTTACCAGTGTAACGAACACGGTGAAAGGCTCCGTAGCGTGCGCCACTCGTTTGCCACACTTTGAGGCCAACCACATAAAGCTGACCATCCATTGGGTTAAAACGCCCACGCATGATTCCCGAATCAAACCTCAAGGGGAACTGCACCGCCCCGCCCTGAGGTTGCCCGCCAACTTCCTCGTGCATGATTTTATACATACGACAGCGACCGTAGGAAAGATGTAGCAAATCCCCCTTAAACGGCCCCCAGCGATCACTGTCCACCCATACCTGCCCCCCGCTGGAATTGTCCACTTGATGAGGAAGCCAAAGCAGAGGTTTGTCGTAATCAGTTGGCTGTTGCTCTAAATGCGCAGTGTGAACATGCCCGTAGAAACCACCTCGTTTAACCATGTTCACCCGTGAGGACGGCACCCAGTTTCCTTCATTGTCGGCACTGGTTATTTCACCACCAGGCCCAACGCTCATGCCGTTGGGCGCACGGTGCCCACTGGCAATCACCTCAAGCCTTGATCCATCTACGCTCACCTTAACCAGACAACCGTGATGCGGAACTGTCGCTGCCCTAAGGTTGCCACCTTTAATAAAATAAAAATTCCCGTCCGCATCCGTTTCCAAATTTAGGCAGAATTCATGATAGTGGTTTGTAATGGAGATATCGTTGTTGAAGTTCTCGTAATAATCTGTCTCACCATCCTCGTTGAGATCATGCAGTCGTGTAATCTGATCA
>Ga0187827_10007643_pt1 | contig 11939 bp, 11 predicted proteins | sample ETNtaG_39_FD_167969 | JGI IMG/M metagenome (GOLD analysis project Ga0187827, IMG submission 167969) | Marine microbial and viral communities from oxygen minimum zone, Eastern Pacific Ocean - ETNP2014_SV_150_PacBio MetaG (Illumina Assembly) | ecosystem: Environmental > Aquatic > Marine > Hypoxic... | reverse complement strand
TTGATAAATTCATCGTACTTAATGCTGATGCAAATCTTTCACCTTTTCTTGAGGGTAAATATTTAATTTTATGATTAAACATTTTCGCTACATCCATTATTCTATAACTTTTTTTATTTGTTATTGAATAGTGTCTGCATTTATTTTTTTTCCATGCAAGAAAGCATGCTTTAATTGTATCATTTATATGAGTAAACCTTCTCGATTGAGAACCTGGCTTCACCACTGGTAAGGGAAGTTTGTTTTTATAGTGGTGCTCAAAAATTCCTATTACTGTTGCCATATCTCCTTTGAATATTTGATTAGGACCATATACATTATAAAAATAAATTATTTCAAATTTCATTTTAAACCATTTTTTTAAATTTTCTAATAACTCTAAATTTTTTGCTTTGGAAAATGCGTATGGGGATAGATCTTTGTCTTTACCTTTATTTCCAAGACTTGCAGATGTTGCTGAATAAATTAACTTAATTTTATTCTTTAAACAAAAATTAAAAACTTCATGTGTTCCTATAGAGTTTGATTCAATACATTGATTAAACTTTAAAAAACTTTGATATATTCTTGCAAATTCCCCAAAATGAAAAATGGAATTTATATTTTTATTGTATTTATTTAGTATAGAAGAAATATTTTTAGTATCTCCTTTAATATATTTAATTTTTTTATTTTTAATTTCATTTTTTCTTGCTCCAGATGAATAGTTATCAATACTTATAATTTTATAATTTGTTTTTTTGATAAGATATGAGATAAGATTTGAACCAACAAAACCGGCTCCTCCAGTTACAATTATTAAATTTTTTTTCATTTTTTTTTAAATGAATTATAAGTTTCTATTATTGAATTTTTAAAATTTGATTTTGCTTTCCAGCCATACTTTTTTGCGAGTGTAATATCAAGAACCTTTCTTGGAGTTCCATTTGGTTTTGATTTATCATATTTTATTATTATTTTTTTTTTAGGAATTAAAATTTTTAATATTTTTTTTGCAAAAAAGTTGATTGGGTGATCTTTGCCTGTTCCTATATTGATTAAGTAATGTTTTGTTTTTTTTTTCATAAAGTATAAACAAGCATCTGCTAGATCATCAACATATATTAACTCTCTTTTAGCTTTTCCATTTCCCCATAAATAAAGATATTTGGTTTTTTTTCTTTTAATTAAATCAATTTTTCTAATTAAAGAGGGAAAAAAATGTGAGTTTAAAGGATGATAATTATCATTTGGACCATAAGTGTTGGTCGGCATTAAACATTTATAATTAGTTTTATATTGTTCATTATAGCTTTGACACATTTTTATTCCTGCTATCTTTGCTACAGCATATGCATCATTTGTGGGCTCAAGAGTTCCTGATAAAAGATATTCTTCTTTTATAGGTTGTTTACAATTTCTAGGATAAACACAACTTGAGCCAAGAAAAATTAGATGTTTTACACCAGATAAATATGCTGAATGAATTAAATTATTTTGTATTGATAAATTTTCTTGAATAAACTCTGCTTTATATTTGTTATTTGAGTATATTCCACCAACTTTTGCTGCGGCAATAAATATAAATTTTGGTTTATGTTTTTTTAAGAATAATAAAACTTTAGATTGGTTTGTTAAATCTAATTTTTTTCTGCTAGCGATTATAATTTTTTTATAACCTTTCTCTTTTAGCTTCCTAACAATTGCGCTTCCCACCAAACCTTTGTGACCAGCAACATATATTTTTGAATTATTAGATATCATTAAAGTCAATTTTTGAGCTCAAAATCAACCATTTCTTTAACAAGCATTTTTATGGAAGTTTTTGGTTTCCATTTTAAATCTCTTTTTGCTTTGTTGGAATTGCCTAAAAGCGTATCTACTTCTAATGGTCTATAATATGTTTTATCACATTCAACAATACAATTTCCAGCTGAGTCATAGCATTTAGAATTAATTCCTTTTCCTTTCCAAAAGTATTTTATTTTTAATTCTCTTAAAACTAGCTCAACAAATTGCTTAACTGAATATTGTTTTCCTGTTGAAATTACATAATCTTCGGGTTTATTTTTTTGAAGCATTTTCCACATAGCCTCAACATAATCTCTTGCGTGTCCCCAATCTCTTTTTGCATTTAAGTTTCCTAAAAATAATTTTTTTTGTTTTTTAAGTTTAATTTTGCATAGTGCAGATACTATTTTTTTTGTCACAAATGTTTCACCTCTCACAGGACTTTCGTGATTAAACAGAATACCACTACAAGCAAATATATTGTATGCTTCCCTATAATTTATTGTTATCCAGTGAGCATAAACTTTTGCAACGCCATAAGGGCTTCTTGGGTAAAATGGAGTTTTTTCATTTTGTGGTGTTTCTTGAACTTTTCCAAACATTTCAGAAGTTCCTGCTTGATAAAATTTTGTGTGTTTTTGCAATTTATGGAATCTAATAGCTTCCAATATTCTTAATGCTCCTATTGCGTCAGCATTAGCAGTATATTCGGGAACTTCGAATGAAACAGCAACATGGGATTGCGCTGCTAAATTATAAATTTCATTTGGTTTGATTTTTTTTATCAAAGAAGAAACAGATATAGCATCTGTGACATCGCCGTAATGTAATATAAATTTTCTAGTTCTTTCATGTGGATCTTGATAAATGTGATCTACTCTCCCAGTGTTTAAAGAAGATGATCTTCTCTTCACTCCGTGCACTATATAATTTTTTTTTAATAAAAGTTGAGCCAAATACGAACCATCTTGTCCCGTAATACCAAATATTAAAGCAACTTTATTTTTCATTAATTTTTAAATATTTCGCTACTTATTCTTATACAATCTTTTTTAAGTTCAGCTAAGGAGTTTTTAATTTTTAATTTTTTCATTAACTTTTTATTATTTAGTGTAAAACTGTCATTATTAAAACCTTTTTTTAAGTTTAATTTAGTTATTTTTTTATTGTTATAAGTATTTAGCCATTGAACTAATTCATTTAAGTAAACTCTGTCTCCAAGTGAAAGATTATAAGTGCCAACAATATTTTTATTAATTATTTCAAACATGATTTCACAAAATTTTTTAATCGAAACAAAATCTTTGTAAATTCTTTCATTTTCAAAGATATAACCTTTTTTAACAAAATTAAAAAATTGATCTATAAAAGTTTTATGTAGTCTTCTTTTATGAATTTTGGGTTTACCAATAATGTTGGAAACTCTTAAAATTAAAATTTTATTTTTTAATGTTTTTTTTAAAGATTTTTCAGTTATTAATTTATTTTTTGAATAATTACACTGTGGATATTTAAAACTATTTTCTTTTATATTAAATTTTGGTTTGTATATTTTTCTTGTACTTAAAAATATTAAATTACAATTAAAATTTTTAATTTTTTTTGCAATAATTAAGTCGTGATCGAATTTTTTATTATAATTTTTTTTTACTAGGTTCTTATTTGAAGTGCAATTAATGATATAATTAAATTCTGCTAAATTTATATTATTTTTTAAAAAAGTTTCAAAACTTATTATTTTTGAACTAATATTTTTTTTTTTTAAATAATTGTGAAGATTTGCCCCAATAAAACTTTTTTTTCCTATAATTAGTACTTTTTTTTTCATCAAAAAAACTTGTTAACAATCCTAGTTAGATAAAAATCAATATTTTTTTTATATTTTATTTTATTATTTATAAAAAAATATTTTATATATTCATGAGCTTGCATTCTTCTTTTCCACCAAGGTATTGATAAATACTTAAATTTAGATGACTCTGTGTTTAAAGATTGTCTATAATAAGTTAAATTTTTTTCATATATAAATAAATTTTTTGATAAATAGATAAGATAAATAGCAAACCTAAAATCCATCCATATATCTGGAAATTTTTTAAAATTTACTTTTTTTAAAATTTTTGAGAATAAATTTCTACGGATTGAGATGCAACTTTGTGGTGGTATATATGGCCACAAATTTTTTACTAATTTTTTTTTATTTTTTTTTATTAAATAATTTTTACCAAACTTATAAATAGGTAAGTCATAAACAGCTTTTACTTTGCTTTTCCTTTTAAAGATATTAACTATTTCTTTTAGTTTTGTTTTGTGAAAATAATCATCACTATCTAATAAAAAAATTATTTTGCCTTTAGATTTTTTGAAAGCTCTCTCATAGGCCTTCATTTGATTAAACGATCCATATCTCGTTCTTGATTTATTTTTTATAATTTTTACATCTTTATATCTTTTTACTACTTTTACAGAATTATCTTTGGATGAATCGTCGTGAAAAATAATTTCAAAATTTTTATAACTTTGAGAATGCAATGATTTTATACATTCATTGATATATTTTTGGTTATTATAATTTGCTATCAGTATTGATACTTTGGGCTCTTTATCCAATTAAACTTCCTTTATTTATAAAAATATATTCAAATGTCTTTCTAAGGGGCATTTTAGCTTTAAATATTTTTTCAAAATTATTTTCTGTTAGTAACTTATTTATATCTGCATAGGTATAATTCTTTTTTATCATATTATCATAGTGGTGTTCGAAGATTATTATTTTAATATTTGATATTTTATCTTTTAGCCCCAACAAAACTTCATATTCATATCCTTCTGTATCAATCTTAAGTAGATCAACTATTTCAATATTTTTAATTCTCATATAATTTTCAAGAGTAATTAAGTTGGTTTTTGTTGGTTTAGAAACTGGATCATTATGAAAAAAATTTAAAATTTTAAATTTTTTTTTATAGTACGATGATTTTGTATCAATTTCGTTTATTGTTGAAGATGAACTTTCGTTTAATTGATTAAGAATTACCTCCTTGTTATCTGAGCCTATCGCAGTATTTTCAATAATAATATTTGTATCCTTAAACTTTTTAACAAATTTTGCTTCATTATTTTTTAAAAATTTAAAATTAAAAGAACTGGCTTCAAATGAAATTATTTTATCAACTTTAAAATTAGATAAAAAGAAATCTATAGACTCACCTTTATGAGCACCAATATCAAATAAAGTGTTAAAATGGTGAAATTTTTTTTTTTTTAAAAAAAGTAATATTTTCCTTTTATGAAAAAAATCTAAAAAGTTAATAAAAGAAAGAACTATTTTTTTTATCATTTATTTAAAGTAAAAACTTTTTTTCCATAGATTGTCTTGATTCTTTTTTTTTCAAATTTATCCATTTGATTTTGAATCCTGAAATGATGTTTGTCAATTTCATAAAAAGTTACTTTTAAAGGCATGTAATTATAAAAATTAATTTCTTTATTAATCCTATAAAAATTTCGACCTAAAAATATAAATGTGGTAATTAATGTAATAACAAAAACAAAATTTGTAAATTTATTAATACTAATCTTAAATCTGTTTAAAGTAAGCGATGATGGAATAAACAATAATAAAGTTAATAAACAATATCCGCCATATCTCAAAGCTGGATGATTATAAAACCATTCAAAAGTTAAAATTACAAGTATTGAGAATAACAAAATTGAATGTTTATTTAGCTTAGTTTTATTTTTTATTTTTGAATCTTTAATTTTAAAACAGTATAAAAAGAAAATTAATATCATAAATAATACACCCAAAATAAAATCAGACATTTTGTTAAAAAAATAATTATTTATCCAATTATTTAACCAATTTAGTTTAACAATATATTGATCAGGGTTATCAACTCGAAAATTTGGATTAGCACCTGCTTTGGACCATAGTTCATACCAGTTGTTCATCCTATTTACTTCATTAATTGGTAGTGACCAGCTTAAATTTTCCACACAAGTAAAACTTACAGGGTATATGAAACATCCAGTATTAACAAAATAAGAACCAAAAATTAAAAAAATTAGAGTAAATAAAAATAAAAAAATTTTATTAATGATAAAATAATTTAAAGTTAAAATTAGATTATTTTTTTTTTCGTATATAAATAAAAATAAAGGTAAAAGAACTAATATATATAAAATATAAAAAGCTTTAAGTGAAATAATTATACCGAGCAAAATATAAATAAATATTAAATTTATTTTATTTAACTTATTAATTAAGAAATATTCTAGCATTATAATTATCAAAATGAATATTAGAATTTGCGCAGATCTATCGGTTCCATGTTCCCCGATTCTATAAAAAAATATATTAATAAATGTAAATACAAATAAATTTAAATAATTTAAATAATTATACTTAAATCTAACTTTATTATTTAAATTTAGAGAACTAAAAAAAATGTGAATTTTTTTTAATAAAATAATATTTGAAAATCCAAGAATGTATATAGCTGAAAAATTAAATAGATAGTATTTGACCGCTGGCAAATAAAATAAAGAATTCAAATAAAATATTGATGATGGAGTTCTGAACCCATGATTAAATTGACCTATGCCAAAATAAGAACTTTGTTGAGTTAAATAAAATGTATATGGAAAATGGTAATAAGGAAAATCATCATGATTTTTAAAAATTAATGAAGAAATAAACAATAGTAAGAAAATAAATGATGTTAAAATAAATTCCTTTCTTAATTTTATAAAATTTTTTTTAAAAAAAATAATAAAAAAAGTTAAACCAATACTTAAAAAGACTAAATTGTGAAGTTCAGAATGAGAAAAAAATATATTGCTTATATAAGAATAGAAAATTAAAAAAAAAATCCCACATAATCCAACATAGCCAAAATTTTGTTCTATTTTATTATTAAATAATCTTAAAAAAATTGTTCCATAACCAATTATTGAAAATAAAATAAGAAAATATGAGGAAAGAAATAAAATAAAATTGTTATACATATTATATTTATATGCATTTTTACAAATTAAAGTATATTTTTTATTTATTTAAAATATAAAATTCAATTAAATGAAAAGATCAATAAATTTAATCTTTATTTTTTACTCATTTTTTATTTTAGGCTTTTTTTTAAATTCTGATCCAAATAGTGGAGCATTTGGAGATTATCAAAACCACATAAGAGTTATTAATGATTTTAAAAATAGTTTAATAGACACTTTATTAAACTATGATTCATACAATACCAGACACAGTCCAGTTCTATATATTATTATATCTTTTTTTTATAAACTAAATATTCCTGATCAAATAATTAGAATTTTTAGCATTCATCTTTGCTTGTTTCTTCCTTTTATTTTTTATAAATGCCTTTTGACAAAATATCCAAAAGTAAATAAAGAAATTTTAATTTTATTTAGTGGAATTATTTTAATATCTCCTACATTCTGGTCTTTAAGTATTTGGCCTGATAGTAGATTATTTGGATTAATATTTTTCTGCTTGAGTATTTATTATTTTTTAAAATTTGAATTTGAAAAAGAAAATAATTTTAAAAATGCTATTAAATGTATTCTTTCATATACTTTAGCATCATATTTTAGTCCAAATTTTTCTATCTTTTCTATTTTTTATTTTTATTTTTTCTTAAAAGAGTTTCATTTAAGTAAAAAAATAATTTATATAGTTTTGCTTAATATTGTTTTATCTCTGCCTGCAATAATCTATATTTTTTCACTGGAAACAATTTTTTTATTTAATCATGCAATTCCTGGGGGAAAGATTGGTAATTTACAAATTTTTAATTTTTCAAATAAAATTCTGATTATTTTTTCTATAATTTCTTTTTATATTATTCCTTTTTATATAACAAAATCTATAAAATTAAATTTTTGGAGTTATAAATTAATAACATCTTCTTTAGCAATTGTTCTATTGTTAGCAATTTATTTTGATTATAATTATTATTTAACAGGTGGTGGTATTTTTTTTAAAATATCTTATTTTTTAACAAAAAATAATTATTTATTTTTTATAACTTGTTTTTTTTCAACCATTTTTATTTTAAATATTATGAAAATGAATTTTAGAAATTCTATTTTGATAATTTTATTAATTTTAAGTAACCCACAATATACGATATATCATAAATATTATGATCCATTATTATTAATTCTTTTTACATTGTTATTTTCAGTAAATTTAAATATAAGAAATTTTTTTAATTACAGATCTTTAATAATTTTTTACATTTATAGTGGATCTTTTTTAATAATTAATTTTTTAAAATGAATAAATTAACTTTAATAATTCCTGCTAAAAATGAATCTGAATCCTTGTCTAAAGTTATTGAAGAATTAAATCCTTATAATTATAAAATTTTGGTAGTTTTGCACAAAACAGATTACGCAACTATTCAATCAATAAAAAATTATGATGTTGAAATTATTTATCAAGAAAATAAAGGATATGGAGATGCTCTAATTGAAGGAATAAAAAAATGTAAAACAGATTTATTTTGTATTTTTAATGCAGATGGATCATTTGATCCAAAAGAATTAAAAGGTATGTTAGATTTATTAAATAATAATAATCTAGATTTTGTTTTTGGGTCTAGATATCAAAAAAATTCTGGAAGCGAAGATGATACATTTGTAACATTAATTGGTAATTATATTTTCACAACAATTGGCAAAATTTTCTTTCGATTACCAATTACTGACATTTTATATACTTTTGTTTTGGGAAAAACAAATTGTGCCAATGCTCTTAAATTAAATCAAAAAAGCTTTTCTTTTTGTGTTGAACTTCCAATAAAGGCTATAAGAAATAAAATGACAATGGGATCCTACAGCTGTTATGAGAGAAAAAGAATTGCTGGAGTTAAAAAAGTAAATGCATTTAAAGATGGGCTTATAATATTAATTTATATGATCAAATTGTTTTTTTTAAAAAATTAATGGATATTTCAAAAAAAAATATAAATAATTTTAATTTATTGGCAATTTCAATAATTTCATTTCTGCCAATTATATTTATTCTTGGATCTGGAGTAATAAATTTATTTATAATTCTGTTAGACATTTTCTTTATTATTGAAATATTTTTAAAAAAAAAATTTAAATATTTTAATAATAAATTTTTTTATTCTTTAATTTTATTTTGGATTATTTTATTAATTAATTTAGTATTTAGTATTAGCTTTCAAGATACACTTGGTAGATCTTTGGGGTTTATAAGATTTGTTTTTTTTGCATTAGCAATAAACTATTACTTTTATAATAATAAATATATAAATTTTATTTTAAAATTTTGGACAATTACTTTTTTATTAATTTCCATAGATTTAGTTTTCGAATATATATTTGGATTTAACACCCTTGGTTTTGAATCTTATATGCCAGGTAGATTAAGTGGTTTTTTCAATCAAGAACTTAAAATAGGTCACTTATATTCAGCCTTAATACTAATTTGTTTATCTTTCATCTATTTATTTTCTAAAGAAAATAAAATTAATAATTATATTTTTTCAATATTCATAAATAGAAGAAATTTTTTTTATTTTTTTTTAATACTATTTTTATTTGTATCAATTATCATTGGGGAAAGATCAAATTTTATAAAAATATTATTTATGTCGGTATTTTTTTTATTTTTATTTGAAAATAAAAATTATTATAAAAAAATATTAAGTATATTTTTGAGTTTATTTATTTTGATGATAATTGTATTTAACAACGACGATTACAAATACCGTTTCTGGACAATGTTTTTAAAACCAGTCATAAATAATCCAGTAGAAATGATAGCAAATTCTAACTACGGATCGCATTATAAAGTTGCTATAGAAGTATATAATAATCACAAGCTAACTGGTGTGGGTTTAAAAAATTATAGAAAAGAAGTTTCAAAAGATGGATACTCAGAAAATCCCTCTACTCATCCGCACCAAGTGCATTTTGAAATACTATCAGAAACAGGATTAATTGGATATTTTTCTTTCTTATTATTTTTTGTATTTAACTTTTTTTATGCAATAAAATATTATGTAAAAAATAAAAATATCTTTCAATTATCTGGGACTTTATTCGTATTTGTTAGTTTAATACCATTTATTCCTTCCGGGAGTTTTTTTACAACATACGGGGCAGCTCTATTTTGGTTAAATTTTGGTTTAATGCTTCCAAAAAAAAACTAGCTTACTTTTTTATTTTTATTTTCAAATAAGTGTAAGTTACTAAGTAAACAATAATATTTAAAATTATAAGTAAAATCATATGATTTGTTTTAGTAATAAAGTTAATTGATATTAAGAAAACAATTGAAGAATATAAAACAATAATTATGGAAGATATTTGATTAGAGTATTTATAGAAAATAAAATTTCTTTTGTTAATAAATTTAAAAATCAATTGATGAAGATGATCTGTATCAGGATCAACAGGATTGATTTTATTTATTTTTTTTCGCACTATTGAAAAAAAGTTTTCAAATGCTGGATACCATAAAAGCAGCGCTATAAAATAAGGCGATATATGTGAATTATTTTGATGAATATAAATCAATATAGCTCCAATAACAAAAGAAACTAAGTAAGCCCCAGAGTCACCCAAATATAAAAAATTGAGTAGATTTAGAATAAATAAAAATGAAATTCCAATAAGACATATATAAACTACATCGTTCTCAACATTTATAAATTGATTATTAATTAAATATTGCAAAACCAATAAAACTGAAAAAAAATATCCAAGATTTAAACCATTAGACCCATCTATGAAATTAGAACCATTAATTAAAATTAATATACAGACAATAGTAAAAATATATTTAAAATAATTGTTAGAAAAAAATTCTCCAAAATAATCGATTCTTAAATCAGTAATTCTGTATTCAAAAAAAGTAAGAAACAAGGATATAATTACTAACTGTAAAAGAAGTCTTTTATTTGGTGTGGTTATAAAATTTATATCTGAAAAAAAACCTATAATCAGAATAAAAAAAGAAAAAATTACCAAATAATTATCAAAGTTTGAATTGTTTATTAAAATATAGATAAAAAATATTGCACCACCTATAAGAGGGATGGACTCCTCCCCAACAAGTTTTTGATGCTTATTATGAAATTTACTTTGTAAAATTTTAAATTTTATAGTTATAAAATTAAAAAATAAAAAAATAATTGTTAATATAAAAAACGATTTAAAAATAAAAAACATTAATTTTTTTTGAGATAATTAATTGATAAAATTAAAGTTCTGTATAAAGAATAAAAAATATTTAATTTTTCATAAAAATAATAGACTCTCATTGAATCTTTTAATTTTTGAATAACAGATTTTGATAAAGAGGAAGGTGTGTTGGTCCAATCAGCAAGCAGCTTGTCTACTCCGTAAAAAGTTATACCAGATTTTGATAATTTTAACCATAAAACATAATCTTCTTTGGTTTTTAATGGTGGAAATGGATTCTTCATCTTTAAAATATTTTTTTTTAAAATTACTGTTGATAATCCTATATCGCATGAATTTATAAGATCAATATAATTCAAATTTCTAGCTTTTCTTTTTGAAATCAAATTTTTATTTATATCAACTAAATTATAAGATGTGTGAGTTACGAAATAATTGTTTTTTTTCATAAATTTTATTTGTGTTGAAAGCTTATCTTTATGCCAAGTATCATCGCTATCTAAAAAAGCTATATACTCGCCTCTTGAAAGCTTAATACCTTTATTTCTTGATATGCCCGCACCATAGTTTTTTTTATTATTTATAATTTTAATTTTTTTAAATTTTTTTGTTATATTAAAGATTTTATTATTACTTGGATTATCGTTAATAATAATAACTTCATATTTTTTATATGATTGCTTAAAAACAGAATTTAAAGCTCTAATTAAATAATCATAATTATTATAGAAGGGGATTATTATACTAATGTCTACTTTCATATTATTTAAACATATTAAAGATTTCTCGCTCTAAATTTTTTGCAGTTTCTTTTCCTATAAATTTTTTTAATAAAAATTTAGATTGCTTAACTTTATTTTGTAAAATCCTTGGATTTTGTAAAAAATTATTTATATTTTTTGAAATTTCATACTCATTATTTTTTTTTATTAATTTTCCATATTTTCCTTTTCTTAATATCTTATAAA
>Ga0187827_10007639_pt1 | contig 11941 bp, 10 predicted proteins | sample ETNtaG_39_FD_167969 | JGI IMG/M metagenome (GOLD analysis project Ga0187827, IMG submission 167969) | Marine microbial and viral communities from oxygen minimum zone, Eastern Pacific Ocean - ETNP2014_SV_150_PacBio MetaG (Illumina Assembly) | ecosystem: Environmental > Aquatic > Marine > Hypoxic... | reverse complement strand
CAATTTTTAAATCATCAATTTTCTCGTTTTTCTTTTTTAAAAATTCATTTAGTTGTATAACTGGATCTCTTAAAATAAAGAGTTGTTTCTTATCAAAGATGTTTATTGTTTTTAAATACTCATAAGTAGCTTTAGTTGGGCATGTAACAAAATAAATTTTTTTTGAAAATAATTTCCAAAATATATATCGGATAAAATTTAATTTTGGCAAACCTGAAATTCTAAGAATAATTTTGGTTTTGTTTTTTTTAATTAATGTTAAAAAAATTGGAAGTGAGGTTAATAGATGTGTAATTATATAATCTGGTTCTTCTTTATTAATTAGGTTTAATAATTTAAAAAAAGTTAGGATAAAAATTAAAAAATAAGAAAATCTACTTTTAAAAAAACCTCCTTTTGGTAAAGATTCAATAATATCTTTTTTACCTAAATTTATAATTTCAATTTTTGGATTAATTATTTTCCTATAATTTTTCCATTCACCAATTGCATCAATTATAGCTACATTTATGTTATTTTCTTTTTTTGAATATTTTACTATTGAATCTGCAGATTTGATTACTGAAGAAACGGTAGCAATTTTTGATATAAAAGGAGACCAGTAAAAAATTTTCATTAATATTTAAATTATCTCATAGAGAATTCTAAATTTACTTTAAATTATTTTTCTGCAATAAAAAAATAACCGACTGGAAATATTTCTTTAAGATCCGTTTTAACAAAGATCTGTATCACACTATCCAAAATATAAGCTAATAATAAACATAACTGGCTGAAAAAAGGCAAATATTTTAGATAGGGAAAAAGAAGTGAATAACTAGCTGTAAATGGCCCAAATCCCAAAGATTTAACTCTCACTTTTTTGAACTTATATTTTTTCAGATTTAATTCAAAAAATTGTTTACTAAATCTAAAATAATCTTTCGGCGCAGCATGTATTTGATAAATAAATGGAGTTGATCCAATGAGGCTACCTTTTTTTTTTAAAATTTTATAAATTTCTAAAAAAGCAAATTTATATTCTGGCAAATGTTCTAGAACATTAAAAAGTAGTATGTTGTTATATTTTTTTGTTGGAATTTTTAATTTTTTTGTTAGGTCAGAATAAAAAATATCCATTTTTTTATTGCCGGTTTTATTCGAATAATGAAATTTTGATTTACCCTTTACAAAATTAGAAAAAGTTTTATCTCTATTGCTTGTTGCTCCAAATTCCAGGGAAATACCTTGAAGATCAATATTTAAACATTCATAAATTTGTAAGACTCTCAGTAAACTATTGTTTTTTAAAACCAACTTTAAAAATTTAAAATAATTTTTGTTCATTAGATTAAGCACTGTTAAGATTAGAATATTACATATATATTATGAAAAATTAATAAATTAATCTTTTTGAAATATATATATTAATTATTTAATGAATAGCGTAAAAAAATTAAATTTTGAGAGTTCTGTACATACTTTAGTGTGAAAATTCTTAGAAAAATCATAAATATTTTTACCAAGTTGTTGAAGAAAAAATAAAGAGTATAAACTAAAAAAACACTTTTACACTAAACTGTAAATTCTATCTTCAATGGGAATAAAAGGAAATTTATACTTTTTTAATAATTTAAAATTGTAGTTATTTAAAAAATTTTCCAAATCATTTACACTATAATTGCTGTACATATTAGACAAATGAAATTCTAGAAGGATATATTTAATTTTTTTTTCTTTAATCAAATTCAATGCACCTTCTAAAACTTGTTTTTCATGGCCTTCGGTATCAATTTTTAAAAGATCAATATTAGATATTTTATAATCATCACAAAAATCATCTAATTTCATAACACTTACTTTTTCCTCATCAATGAAAGATGATTTTGTCGAGCCTCTTAAAATAAAAGATTTAATTTTATACCATAAAGATAGATTGTTAATATCGGAAAATGTGCTTGTTGATGTTTTTTTATTTATTTTTAGATTTCTAATTTCATTATTATTACCTAGGGCAAAATTAAAACAAAATATTTTATTTTCTATGCTGAATATAGTAAGCTTTTGATAAATTTTTTTTTGTGGTTCAAAAGAATAGATTTTCTCAATGTTTTTAAGTTTTTTTATTGTTTTTATAAATTCACCCTTGTGAGCTCCGACATCAAAGACGCTTTTAATTTCAAAATTTTTTAAAAAATTAAAAATTTTCCTTTGGTGATAATATGTATCTACAAAATCTATCAAAAAAGAAATGGCTTTTTCCATTTTTATCCTTATTTGTTGTTGCTCCAAACTCTAAAGAAAAGCCGTAGAGATTAATATTTAAACATTCATAAACTTGCAAGACTCTTAGTAAACTATTATTTTTAAAAATTAATTTCAAAATTTTCAAATAATTATTATTCATCAAATTATATATTTTAATAATCATAATATTTTATATATATTATTTTTTATAATTGCTTATAAAATTATCACTCAAAATTTTACTTCCATTTTTATTTAGATGAACACTATATTTCATATAATATTTTTCGATAGTTTTCCATTTTCCAAATCTATTTTTTGCATCAAAAAATTCAGGAAATGTATTAAATAAATTACTGCATTTTTTTTTACAAAATTTTTTAATTATCTCCACATATTCAGAATTTTTTTTATCATAAAGAATCTGATACGGCCAAGGATATATTCCTATTGACAATCTTATATTTTTTTTTTTTAACATTTTATATAACTTATCCATATATTTAAATTCATTGTTTATATTCAAAATTTTATCATTATTTTTATTATATGATTTATTAGTCCAAGATGATTTATGATTGGTCGGAGAATAAGCCCAAATATGTTTAGGAATAATTGTGTAAAGTGTTTGTAAATAAATTTTGTAAAAATAAGTAAAATTTTTCCTAAAAAAATTCCTTACACTATATCTAAAATCAAAACTTGTTTTAGTTTTAATATCCGAATTCAGATCAGCTTTTTTTATATTACTTATATCGAAATAAACTATTACTTCATTAAAATTTATAATTTGATTATCGAGTAAAAATTTAATTTTGTTAAAATAATTTTTAGATGAATAAGTTCTCATTCCCAAATTAGCTATTTTTAAATTGGATAGCTTATCTGATATTTGTCCAACAAAAGTATCTTCATAAATTAAATCCATACCTTCAGTAAATATATTACCAATAAAAATAATATCATATTCCTCTTCATTTTTTTTGTTACATTTAGTACGAAATCCATTTATATCCGCACAGTATCTTGTTTTCCCATAGAGATTAAAAAAATGATGTTTGTCTATATTTTTTTTATATGTAAGACCATAAAATATATTTTTTTCTGTAAAATTATAAGGATATAGATAATTATTTATAAATGTATATAAAAAATCCAATATTATTAATATAGATAAAAATATAATAATATGTTTGAAAATTTTTTTTTTTTTAATATCTTTCATTAATTAGTTATCTTATAAGTTTGTGACCATGGTTAAAGAAAATATTTCCGCAATTATTCCTGTCAATAAATTTAATAATATTAAAGAAGTTATTAATTCTTTAATTGATCTTGTTGCTGAAATCATAATTATCAATTCATCTAATAATAATTTGAACCTTAATGATAAGAAAATTAAAATTTATAATGTTAACAAGCCTTTAAAAGCTTCTGAAGCAAGAAACTTAGGTTATGAAAAAACTGCTAGTGATTATTTGTTGTTTATTGATTCTGATGTAATTCTTACAGAAAATGGAAGAAAATTTATTCAAAATCTAGATTTGTCCATTCTTAATAATAAGATAATAGGTGGAATGTATGCAATAGATGATAAAGCTAATCAAATTTCAAATATAAATTCACTTATACTTATTTATCGTTTTTTAAATTTCAAAGAATGTAATGAAAATTGCGAATTTATTTCAAGTTCGCATTTTATAATAAGTAAAAAGAAATTTGCTGAACTGGGCTTGTTTAATGAAAATCTTAGTTTTTGGGAAGATGTTGATTTAAGTGTTAGGGCTAGATTTCTTGGTAATAAATTAGAAATATATAAATCATTTCAAGCTATCCATAAAAAAAAATATAGTTTTTTATCACATTTCAAAGAACAAATCATAAAAGTTTTTCATGCCAGTAAAATTAAATTTGAAAATTTTAGAATGTATAAAAAATTCTCAGGTCAATTGAGGTTTAGATTAATTATATATTTATTTCTATTTCCACTTTTTTTAATAACATTATCTATAACTAAAAACATTTATTTATTATCATTAATTAGTGTAATTTTTTTATTTGCCATAAGTATTTTTAATTTAAAAATATTTAAAAATTTCTATTACTCTTTTCTTGCTTCGATATATTTATCCGTTGTCTCTCCTATTTTGGTGCTTGTTAGTTTATTAGGGAAGATTGATGTAATTAAAGAAAAAATTTTTATTTCTTTTTTAGAATTAATCGATTTTGTGATATGCGGATTTAGAATACTTTCAAAAAGAGGTTTTCCAATCCAATATATTCAATATGTTACCGCAAGATGTAATCTTAGATGTGAGCATTGCTTTTATAAAGAAACTCTTGATAAAAAGGATCCAGGTGAAATATCTAAAGAGTTGTTAGTTGATACAGCCCAAAAAATGAAACCTTTGCTCTGGTATTCGATGGCTGGAGGAGAACCCTTTATAAGAAGTGATTTAGACGAAATCATTTCAGAAATTCAAACGAAAGTTAGACCTAAAGTTTTTTCATTGCCTACAAATGGATGGTATACTAACAGAACCTTCCAAACTACACTGCAAGTATTACAAAAACTAAAACGTGGAAATTTTATATTGTTTTTTTCAATAGATGGTGATGAAAAAATCCATGATGAAATTAGAGGAAAAGATTCTTATAAGAAACTCAAAGAAACGTACGCTGTTCTAAGAAATGTTTCCAAAATGTATTCGAGACTATATTTAAATATAATTATAACCGTACAAGATAAAAATTATAAAAGTTTTCCAAATCTTATAAATCAAATTTATGAAGAATTTCAACCAACTTCTATTTCAATTAATTTATTTAGATATCATCACAAAAATGCTAAAAAAATAAGTCCTGATATAATTAAAGGCTATGAATCTGCAATGAATGAATATGAAAAACTGAGAAATAAATTTAAATACAAATTTATATGGAATGCTATAATTAAAGCTAAAGAAAAGAAACAAAAAGATTTGATTTTAAAGGTTGCAAAAAAAGATGAGTTTGTAACTCCATGTACAGCAGGAAATTTAAGTTATGTTGGCATGGAAGACGGTTCGATTAAGCCCTGTGAGATACTGCCAGATAAAATGGGTAATATTTATAAGCAGAACGATATAAAGGAAATTTTTAGGTCTAAAGCATCAAAAGAATTAAGAACTCATATCGTTAAATCTAAGTGCAGATGTACATACGAGTGTGCCATGTCAACAAACACTCTTTTCAATGGTAATCAACAATTTGGTCTCATTAAACAAATATTTAAAGATATTTTACCTAGGAAAACAATTTAGTTTTCCCTTAATGTAATTATTTTAAAAAAGTTTTATTTAGATTTTTAAGAAAATTGATAATTAAAAATACATAAAATCCTGATGATGTAAAAATTGTTCGTTCCATAGTTGTTCTTACAAAATGTTCAATTTCATGTTCTCTAAGTAAGTAAGCACAAAAGATAAATATAAGATTTAAAATAAAATAGTAGTTTAGAATTTTAATATAGTCATGAAATTTTTTTTGTAAATTAAGCGCTACTAAAATTATAAACCCTGCAACAAAGAAAATATTGATAAGAGAGTAGTAAAAAAGAAAGGGTATAATAAAACTTAGTTTATGTAATATGATTGGAAATTTTAAATTAAATATATAATCTAAATAATAAGGTTGTGCATTTAAAGTAAAATCAAAATATTTATAAATAATTATTTTAAGAATAATTATACCAATATATGATAAGTTAGAATAAATTTTTATTTTCTTTGAAATATATGTGCTAAAATTTAGTAATAAAATTATAATTGTCGTATAAGCAATTCCTTCAGATTTAAACCAAATCATCAAATTGCAGGCTAAAACTATAAAAAATACATAGCGCGTATTATGAGAATTTTTTAGTAAGAAAAAGTATTTAGATATAATTACTAAAAATGAAAATATTAAAATTCCTTGTAGGCCAGAAAATCTATGATACGCATAAGAAACTAAAATTATTAATATAAATATTACATTATTAATAAATTTATCTCTTAAATTGTTGTGGCAAATATAGAAAATGGAAAAGATAAATAAAAATACATAAAATAGTCTTCCAAAATATTCTATTTTTATTGGCATTAAGTTCCAAAAAAAAGCCCAAAAAAATGAACCAAGATGTGGATGCCAAGCATTAGCAGAAAATTTATTTAGATCTCCAAGGTTTTGGTTTTCAATAAAAAACAGGGCTTTAATGTAATAAAAGTATTTTGCATCCCATCCTAGATTTAGTTCGGCGGCAACACTGATTGATAGAATTAAAAATGTAATTGAAAAAATTAAGATAGACTGGGTAAAATTTTTAAATAAATTAAATTTAAAATTTTGAACAAAATAAGTGTAAATAAATATTATTGAATATATAAAGATAAAAAATAAGTTATATGCCTTCAAAGAATAAGGCAAAATAGAAATTAATAGTAATATATTACAATTTATTATTAAATTAAAAGAAGCAACATCTAAACAGAAAAAATTTTTACCAATAAATAATTTTGTATTAAAAATATTAAACGGTACCATGATTGTTAAAGCAAATAAAATGATGCTCAATAACATTTGTAGTATTTCAATCATACTCGCTTAATATAATAGCAGTTATTAATTTTATCTATTATCTGAAAATTTTCTAAAATAAATTTATTTTTCAAAATCAGATGCATTTGTAAATTATCAATTTTAGAAATATTTTTATTTTTTATTTTAAAATATAATTTTTTTTCATCTAAATTTAGATTTTCATTTAATATATCTAATTTAATTTTTAAGCTTTCACCCAAAAAATTTTCAATATTAAATTCTTTAACAATTTTCTCGTTTCCAAATCTATCAATCGATGCAACATCTATTTTCCAGTTAATTTTTTTAAAATTTTTTGAATTATTTAAAATTTCCATACTTTCAATTTTATCAAATTTATCATGAAAAAATTCCATATCATTAGGTTCGAATATATTATTGTTAATTATTTTTAAATTTATTTTATATTCTGGGCCAGGATAATTAAGTAATATGAATTCCTTTGAATTTTTATCTATTATTTTTGTATTAATTATCGCCCAATTCACATTAGGTGAGTGATGATAATTTACAATTTTGGGGTTATCTTTTATTTCATATTTTTTTTTAAGGTAAAATAAATATCCAATACTTTCATTAGAACAAAATCCATATACATTTCTTATTCGATCATCAAATCTATACAAAAGCACTTCTGTTAAGTTTCTAAAAAAATTAGTATTTATTGTAAAAATTATTATTAATATTAGTAATATCAGTATTTGTGATTTTTTTTTATATACAATCATTGGTTAATATTCATATAACAAAATAATTAATTATGATTTAAATTAAATTATTAATCATTACAAATAAAATAAAACATATTATTATTAAATAAAAGCATTTGACCATGGAAATAAAAAATATTTTAGTACTGGGTGGATGTGGTTTTGTGGGATCAAATATTTCAATTTACCTTAAAAAAAATCTTAAAAAATCTAAAATTTATTCATTGGATAATTTGTCTCGCAAAGGTTCAAATCTTAATTACAAGAGATTGTTAAAATATGACATCAAAAATTATCAATATGACATTTCTTTATATAATCAAATTAAAAAAATACCAAAATTTGACCTTATAATTGATTGCTGTGCTGAACCAGCTGTAGAAACTTCAAGGTTAGAAATTGACAGAGTAATAAACACAAATTTTATTGGTACATTTAATATTTTAAAAAAAGCAAAGAAAGATAACGCTAAGATTATTTTCCTTTCATCTAGTAGAGTGTATTCAATTAATGAAATAAATAGAATTGTAAAATACAAAAAAAAATTAAAAAATAAATTATTGATCAATAAATTGATTGGTCTCAAATTCAATGTTCTAAAACCAAAATCAATTTATGGTTTAACTAAACTTGCCTCTGAGATGTTAATTGAGGAATTTTCATATGCTTTTAACTTAAAATACATAATTAATCGCTGTGGTGTTATTGCTGGCCCTTGGCAATTTGGAAAACAAGATCAGGGTTTTGTAAGTTTATGGATTTGGAAACATATAATAAGAAAAAAATTAAATTATATTGGTTATGGTGGATATGGAAATCAAGTAAGAGATGTTTTGCATATTAATGATCTATGCGATCTGATCAAAATTCAGGTAAACAAATTTGAAAAAATTAATAACAAAACCTTTTGTGTGGGTGGAGGAAATACAAGTAATACATCTTTAATACAACTTACAAAAATTTGTCAAAAAGTTACCGGAAATAAAATACCAATAAAGAAAATTAAAAAAACGTCTATTTATGATGTACCCTATTTTATTACAGATAACAAACTAGTAAAAGAATACTATGATTGGAAACCTAAAAAAAAAATTATCGATATTGTTAAGGATACGTATAATTGGTTAATTAAATATCAAAAACAGATTTCAAAAATTATATAAACATGTCAATTGCTTTAATAACAGGATCCTGTGGTTTGGTAGGTTCTGAGTCTGTAGATTTTTTTATAGAAAAAGGACTAGTAGTCATTGGATTAGACAATAATCTTAGAAAAACTTTTTTTGGTAATGATGGATCTACATTATGGATCAAAAATAAATTACTTAAACTAAGTAAAAATTATATTCATTATAATACTGATATTAGAAATTATAGTAATGTTGAAAAAGTTTTTAAAAAGTACAAAAAAGAAATAAAAGTTATTATTCACTGTGCAGCTCAACCATCACACGATTTTGCAAAAAATTATCCAAAATTAGATTTTGAAGTAAATGCAACCGGAACGTTGAATTTATTGGATTTAACTAGAAAATACTGTTCTGATAGCCCATTTATTTTTATGTCAACGAATAAAGTTTACGGAGATAATCCAAACAAATTAAATATTGTTGAAAAAGTTAATAGGTGGGAATTGAAAATTAATGATAAATTTTATAACGGCATAGATGAAAACTTCTCCATAGATAATTGCACCCATAGTTTTATGGGTGTTTCAAAATCATATGCCGACTTATTAGTTCAAGAGTACGGAAAAAATATTGGTTTAAAGACAGTCACTTTTAGGGCTGGTTGCATAACTGGCCCAAATCATAGTGCAGCAAAGTTACACGGATTTTTATCCTATTTAGTAAAAATTAGTTTAAGTAAAAAAAAATATTTAATTATTGGTTACAAAGGTAAACAAGTAAGAGACAATATTCATAGTCTAGATCTGGTTAATTGTTTTTGGCAATTCTTTAAAAATCCAAAGAAAGGAAAAATATATAATATAGGAGGCGGAAGATATTCAAATTGTTCAATTCTAGAAGCGCTTGACTTTGTAGAAAGGGAAAAAAAAATAAGGATAAAAAGAAAATATTTACCTGAAAACAGAATAGGTGATCATATATGGTATATTTCAGATAATAGCAGATTTAAAAGAGATTATCCCGGTTGGAAGCAAAGATATGATAACAAAAAAATTATGTTAGAATTAATTGATAATTGTTAAATCATTTTTTTAGTAAGATTTTTTCTAATAAACAATAAAGCATTGTAAAAATATATTTTGAACGTAATTCTTTAAAATTAAATTTTGTAATTCCTTTTTTTCTACCATTCCAAGAAATAGGAATTATTTTATAATTATATTTTCTACAAATAATTTTTAGAGGTAGTTCAAGAAAAATATTATAATTATCCGAAACAATTGGAAATAATTTTAAAAGTGTAGATTTTTTATAAATTTTAAAAGCATTAGTAAAATCATTATATCTTACAAAAAAAATTAACCCTATAATATTATTTGCTATACGATTTAAAATATATTTTGAAAAAGGATAGTTATTTACAACAGATCCCTTAATAAATCTTGATCCAAGAATTGCATCAGAATTATGTTTAATTATTAGATTATAATATTCTCTTAAGTCAATAACGTTATCTGATAAATCGGCCATAAAAATTGCAACAAATTGTTTTGCTGAATTTTCTATACCCATTGAGATTGCAGATCCAAGGCCAGGTTTTTTATTCTGAATAATTTTTAAATTTAAATTTTGATCATGAAATTTTTTTATTTTTTCAAGTGTTGCGTCATCACTAAAATCATCAATTATAATGATTTCGCTCTCAATCTCTTTTATCCAACTGTTTGCAAAATGTTTTAAAGTTTCTTCGATAATTTTTTCTTCATTTTTCACAGGAATGATAATACTTAAACTCATTTATGTATGTAACCTTTCATATATTTTATCTGCAAGCCTAAGCGCAAATTGAATAATTGTAAAAGTTGGATTTGTATAACCAGTTGTCACAAAATTAGAACTTCCACTAATATAAAGATTATTTACATTGTGGACTTTTAAATCTTTATTGATTACTGAATCAAATTTATCTAATCCCATCCTCGTACCACCGATATGATGATATGCACCCAAATGTTCAAAACCTTCTAAATTATAAATACTTTCTTTGATTGCAATTCTACCTAGATCGTCTTTTCTGCATAAATTTCCAAATTCTTCTAAAAACAGTTTTGCTGTTTTAAGCGAATATTTAGATTTTTTGTAAAATAATTTTACTAACGGTATTCCAAATTTATCTTTTTCTACATCTAAAACAATTTTATTATTTTCAGTTGGATCCTCTTCTAGATGCATAAAAATATTTCCACATTTAAGATCTTTGTTAAAAACCATGCGAGCTATTTTTTTTCCATATTCTGGAGCTACACAAAGAATATCTTTTATAATCTCTTTATATATCTTTGCATCCTCTTCGGGCCCAATATAAATTGCGGCACTTAAAATTTCTTTTTTAATTATTAACTCTTTTTTTGCAGCAAAATGAATTATGCCATCATATTCCAAAAAATTGTTTTTCATTTTTTTTTTTAATTTTTTTTTACTAATTATTCCCTTGCCTCCTAATATCCATGGATGATTCATCCAATATTTACCTATAGGCAATTCATTATCAATAAATCCTTGATTTTGTTTTCTCGTCCAAAGTAAAATTCTAGAATTTTCAATACCACCGCAAGCTAAAACAAAATACTTTGCTCTTATTTTCTTTATAACGCTATTTGATATGCATACAGCATAATCTGTATTATTATTGCTTCCAACAAAGTGTGATAATTGGGTATTTAAAACCAGAAAAATGTTATTTGATTTATTTATATGATTTTTAAATTTATCCGCAAATCCTACTGTTGAATATTGAAATTCTACCTGGTTAAAAAATTCGTTTAATGATGACTTTCTGAATTGATTGTTAATATTTAGTATTTCACAGGTCCTTTTCAAATAAATATTCAAATCACTAGCGTTTAAAGGCCAAAGATCAAAATTATATTTTTCCATAGGTTTCGACCAACCACCCCAATGTCCCGAGGTTCCACCAAATTGTCTAAGTCTGCTTGCTGATAAATCTGTAATTAGATCTCCTATAATTTTACCTTCATAAAATTTCTGGGAAATTTCACTATAATTTTCATCTCCTGCTTCGATCAGCAAACATTTTATATTTTTTTTTTCTAACTCAAGTGCTGTTGTGATTCCAGCGGGACCACTTCCAAAAATAGCAATAGAAAAATTATCTAAATTGATATTATTTAAATTTTTTAAAATCATTAATCATCACGATTTAGATACCAAACAAAGTTTTTATTTTTTTTCAAT
>Ga0187827_10007634_pt1 | contig 11948 bp, 9 predicted proteins | sample ETNtaG_39_FD_167969 | JGI IMG/M metagenome (GOLD analysis project Ga0187827, IMG submission 167969) | Marine microbial and viral communities from oxygen minimum zone, Eastern Pacific Ocean - ETNP2014_SV_150_PacBio MetaG (Illumina Assembly) | ecosystem: Environmental > Aquatic > Marine > Hypoxic... | reverse complement strand
CAATAATTCCATTTGACCCTATTAATAGAGATTATAGAAAATACTTAGCATGGGTTGAGTCAGGGAATACACCACAACAAGACCCCGACCCAGATGCATAAAAATAGATAAATAAGGTATAATGTATTTTGCACTTCTTACCCTTATAGTTGCAATTTCTATATCTGGAGTAGCTGCATACTATTCCATTATAGGTCTTACAGCAATTTTTCCTGCCGCTTTTATTCCCATTATTGTTATGGGGATAGTTCTGGAGATAGGGAAACTTATAACTGCAAGTTGGTTGTACCAAAACTGGAAACAAACAAGTCGTTTTTTAAAAACCTATCTATCAATCGCATTGGTGGTTTTAATGTTAATCACTTCAATGGGTATCTTTGGATTCTTATCTAAATCACATATTGAACAAGGTTCTGGATTATCTGATACCGTCCTATCTATTGAAAAATTAGATACAAAAATAAGACAAGAAGAAAGAAAGATTGTTCGTGCAGAAGATTCAGTAGATAGAATTAATCGTGGAATAGATAGAAGCATTTCTAGGGGGAATGTTACCCGTGCATTTTCGTTTGAGAAAAAACAAAGAGAGAACTTAGATTATCATAATGATATTATCACGACATCACAATCTAAGATAGATGGATATGAAGATGTTCAATCAGAATTACGATTTAAGATAAAAACCTTTGAAAGAGAAATCGGTCCTATAAAATATATCGCAGAACTTGTTTATGGACAAGACGCAAAATTATATTTGGAGAAATCAGTACGAGCAGTTATTCTACTTATAATTTTTGTTTTCGACCCACTTGCTATCGCCTTGCTAATTGCTGCTAACCAAACGATAATTAATACCAGAAAACCGAAAGTCATTGTGGATAAACCTGTGGATAACAAGAAGAAGAAATATAAACCTAAAAAAACTGAAGTAATCGCAAAAGATGAATATGAAGAAGTCGTGGTAGAAGATGAACATGGAAATCAATTTAAAAGATATAGACAAAAGGTTAAAAAATACTTAGATGATAATTGGTACAAAATGGAAGATAGTGCCGACAAACCCGAAAAATTTTGATTGATAAATAATATATCATGGGACGAATCAGATATAATGTAGTGGAAACACATAAAAAACTTGATAAGAAAACCAGTATCGCTGGGAAAAAATCAAGGATTAAAACTTCTACTTTATCAAAAGACAAAAAACGCAGTTTCAAAGCATATAATAGACAAGGACGCAGATAGTAATTCTTGTATTCATCGGATAAACTTTCCCAAAATCACTACTTAACTCCCCGTAATCATTGAATAAAATAGACACTTGACAAATGAGCTCAATATGGTATGCTTATATAGTGATGTCGAGAGATACTCTAAAAATGACAAAAACAGATATTATGAAACCTGTTAGTTTGCCTAAAAAAACTGTTGCGAAATTACTTGCAACTGAAAATATTGATGTTGTATCTGAAAAGATACCAACTGCATATTTCGATTTAAAAAGTAGAAAAATTGCTGTTCCTGTTTGGGAAGATGTGAGTCAAAATGTTTATGATTTATTAATTGGTCATGAAGTTGGTCATGCTCTTTATACACCATTAAAACTAATAAAAGAAAGTAGAAAAAGAGAAATCCCTAAATCATTTATTAATGTCGTTGAAGATATTAGAATTGAAAAAATGATTCAAGAGAAATATCCTGGATTGATAAGAAATTTCAAAACTGGTTATGAAGAATTAACAAAAAGAGATTTCTTTGGTATTAAAAAATACTCCCCAGATTTAAAAGAATTAGGTCTTGTTGATAGATTAAACATTTACGCTAAGACTAAAAATAATGATATTGGTTTCCTTGATAAAGAACAATGGATTTTTACTGAAGTTGGTAAAATGAAAACTTGGAAAGACGCTGTTGATGTCGCAGAAAAACTTGCGAAGTATATGGAAGATAATCCAGAAAGTCAAGGCGAATCAATTAAAATAGAAGATTTTGAATATGATGAAGATGCTACAGAATATGTTGAAGTAGAAGTTTCTGAATCAGATGATTCATCTGATTCATCTGATGGAAAAGACGGTAAAGAAAAAGAATTAGATAAATCTGAAAAAGAATCAGATAAATCAAATTCAGACTTCATGAAAGGCACGGAAGGTGGCGATGATTGGGTAAGTAGTAAATATACTTCCGAGAGTATAACCGATAAAAATCTGCAAAAGAAATTACAATCTAACGCTGATACAACAGGCGAATATATCAATGTCGAAATGCCTGATTATGATTTAAAAGATGTAATTCTTACCGCTGATGAAATTGCGAAATTGGATAAAAAAGAAATTAAGATTCATGATTACGACAATAAAAGTCAAATAATGCATAATTATTTGGAAAAAGATTTTAAAAAGTTTAAAAATACTTCTATGACAAATGTGAATTATCTTGTTAAAGAATTTGAAATGAAAAAATCTGCTGATAATTATTCAAGAGCGACTGTCAGTAAACAGGGTTCTTTGAATCTTAAACTTCTTCACAAATATAAATTTGAAGATGATTTATTTTTAAAAGTAACAAATATTCCAGATGGTAAAAGTCATGGATTGATTTTTTATCTTGATTGGTCAGGTAGTATGGATAGAAATTTAATTCCTACCATGCAACAATTATTTAATCTTGTTTGGTTTGCAAAGAAAACAAATATTCCTTTTGAAGTTTATGCATTTACAAATGCTTATGGCAGAAGAAGTGTAGAATTGAAAGATGTTCCTATATTTGATAGAAAAACTGGTAATATGAAATTAGCTTATGGTGATTCATTTACTTTGTTAGAAATTTGTAATTCAAAAATGAATAATGCGAAATTAAACGAAGCACTTAAATTGTTTTATGGGTTTGGTAAAAGAATGACCCCATGGAATATAAAAGATTCCGAAGAAAGAAATGCTTATTACGGAACATCAGTTCCTAGACCTTTACAATTAGGCGGAACTCCTTTGTTAGAAACTGCTTATGTTAATATCGAAGTATGTGATAGATTTCTAAAAACCTATGGTGTTGATAAACTTAATGTTTGTTATTTAACAGATGGTTGTGGTAGTAGTTTTGGCCAGTATTGGGGCGAACCAGATGGTAAAAAAATGGAAAATGGTAGAATGGTTGATGTATTAAAAAGACTTCCTATCCCTACCCACCATGAACATGTACCATTTTTTGGTGAGATGCCTGATGAAGATTCTGTAAAAATTAGAGAAGAAAAAATGGAGAAGTATGAAAAAAGTAATACTCATGTTAAAGTTGGAAAACATCATTCCTTTGATATCCCCCCTGTACTAGGACAATGGGAAAACGCAAAAAGAGGCGATAGTATATCTACTAATTTGTTTGGATATGAATTTGAACAACTTTCAAAAATCGCAAAACAAAAAACGAATTGTAATATAATTGGTTTTCATTTGTTGGAAGCAACAAAAACTGGAAAAGTTAGAAACCATGAATTAATGAGTGTCCTTTGTAGAAATGAAGGGTGGGCACTAAAAAGTTATAATAAAGAAACAGGAAAAAACCATATTGGGGCGAACCAGATGGTAGTTTTGCCCAGAGCAATAAGAACAGATGTTACCAGTGAAGTAGTTACTTATGCCATGAACAAGATTGCCAAAGAAGGTGTCTATAATGTTCATAGTATGTTTGGATTTGATGATTACTTCTTGTTGCCAGGTAGCAAAAATCTTGAATTGGAAGATGTCGAACTCTCTGATGAGTTAGTCGGCGCTAACAAAAGAAAATTGATAACAGCATTCGGTAAAAACAGAAATTCAAAAGTCAAAAAAAGAGTGTTGTGTAATAAATTCATAGATAGAATTTCCTAAAGTATTTTCCAGATGGCAGGGAGTTTGACTTATAAAACTCAAATTGCTGACCCAATCATGTCCATAAACTGATGGTAAGGATTGACAATCGAAAGGTTGCCAATCCTTTTTTTTTAATATCCCAATCCTTTATATTCAATTCAAATATTCTTTATAAATATTGGCAGGAGAATATTATGAATTATACACAACAAAATGGTTATCAAGTGATATCAAATACAATTTATACTGCTGTAACAGAATGTTCATGTGGAAATTGTGGTGGTGGTGAATGTCAAGGCGATTGTTGTCAAGGGCCTGGTTGTTCTGATAATGATGAAAATGAACAATCAGAAGATTCGACTAATGTCGCCGATTTTACGGATTAAGATATGGAACAAAATTATTTCATGGGCCAAGACGGGTTTGCTTGGTTTGTCGGTGTTGTAGAAGATAGAGATGACCCCGATAAACTTGGTAGAGTTCGTGTTCGTTGTCTAGGATATCATACAGAAGATTTAAATAAGATACCAACTGATACTTTGCCGTGGGCAGAAGTTATGCACCCGATTACCAATCCTTCAATGAATGGTATGGGAAACACTCCACCATTCATGGTTGAGGGAACTTGGGTAGTTGGATTTTTTAAAGATGCTCTTCTTAAACAAGAACCTGTTATTATCGGCACATTGCCAGGATATAATAAAAATAATGTAGATACAACAAAGGGATTTTCTGACCCCAAAGGAATTTATCCTAAAGTGATTGGGGATAATGATACCAATTCACTAGCAAGGGGTGCTATTGGGGAAACACACCCATCTCTTTATAATAGAAGAATTACAAGACTTACTAGTCTTCCAATTGCTACAAAACCTTTTCTTGAAACAATAGAAGATTATGCTGAAGCAGAAACACGAAGCACCTTTGATGAACCTAATCCAAAATCGAATAGTGCAACGATATATCCATATAATCATGTGCATGAAAGTGAAAGTGGACATGTCCATGAAATAGATGATAGTCCAGGCGGGGAAAGATTACTTAAATATCATAGAGCAGGAACATTTGAAGAAATCCACCCAGACGGAACTGTCGTAACAAAAATTGTTAAAGATAATTATCAAATAACAGCAGGGAATGATTATTGCTACATTAAAGGCAGTGTCAATCTAACAGTCGAAGGAGATGTAAGACATTTAATCAAAGGCGATTATGTATTAGAAGTAGAAGGCGATTATACTGAAAAACTCCATAAAAACAAATATATAAAAATTGGTGCTGGAGAATCTGGTGGAAATCTTGGACAAGAAATAAGAGGAAACATATCAGAAAATATTAGTGAAGATTACATAAGTAGAATCGGCGAGAATTATATACAAACAATAGAAAAAGATTTAACTAGCAATATTAACGGAGCATGTGATATATCAATCATGGGAGATTATAGTTCGTTTGTTATGGGCGATATGTCATCAACATCATTTGGAAGTTATCTCCAAACATCTATCGGTGCAATAAGTATGAAGTCGGGAGATGTAATGAATATTAAAGCTGCCGATAATTTAACTATTGAAACAGAAGCAAATGAAACACATACTGTTTCTGGAACTTTAACTGAAACGATTACTGGTGCAATTACAGAAACTTATAATTCATCATTAACAACAGCAATCACTGGTGCTACTATACAACAATATAAGAGCACTTCAGCATTTTATTTTGAAGGTGTCAAAAGTGAAAGAGTTGAAGATGATACAAAAACTACTGCAATAACAGGTAAAACTGATTATACTACTACAACAACTAGAACAGGTACAGATAATATTACAGTACATGTTCCAGCATTATAGGAGAAAATATAAATGGCATTTCCTGAATTTAAAACACCACTTCCAAAATCACAATTTGGTGGTATTAATAAATCTGCAAAACTCGTAACAGAAAAACGAGAAGATGTAAAAAAATTAGTATTAGAAAATGCAGATTCATCTGCATCATCTGTAAAAGCTCTTGCTACTACAAGTATGACAACTTTAAAAAATACTGTATCAGGTTTAATGCCAGAACTTCCAGATACACCAACAACATCTTTGCAAGGCGAGATGTCATCTTTAATGAGTTTGAATTTATCTAATCCAACTGCATATGCAAGTAAATTATCTTCTCTTGAAAGTAGTTTTGGTACTGCGTTATCTGGAAAGGGAAAGGATTTAACATCTATGGTTTCAGATGTACAATCAAGTGTAGATGTATCAAGTCTTTCTTCTTTCGACACAGATGGATTAACAAAAAATCTTGTAAAGAATGTTCCTAATTTTGAAATATCTGGTGGAAGTACAGATGTACTTGAAAAAGCAAAAAAGACATTGACAGCACAAGCAAATGCTGTGAAAGAAGATTTATCTGAAATAAGTGAAGATACAACAAAACAAAATGAAGGTACAACTACTATAACTGCTGATGTATCTGCGACACAAGATAAATCAAAAACAGAATTCAATAAACAAATATCTACAATGACTATTAAAAGAAGTGCAGATGGTACAACTTTTACTGATAATATAAAATCAGAATTAGAAGTTATAGATAAGGATACATTTAATACTTTATTAAAAGATGATAATTTTGATACTCACCCAGCGATAGTAAAATTTAAATTTGAAAATTTAAGACAGAAAACATTATCTACTGATACCTTTATCGCAAACATAAAGAAAGAACAGGAAATTGATATCAGTAAAGAACAGATAGATTTTCAAGTTAGATTTAATGAACCATTTTATGATTTTCTTGCTTATATTGATAATGCAGATACGATAATTAAAAAGTATAGACCAACTGGTATTGAAGATACAGAAATAAGTGGAGATAAAAAAAGTCTTTCAAATAAAATAAGAGCAGTAAAAGCAAAGAAACAAGCATTAGAAAAATTATATAATGAGGGAGGCGAATGGACTGAAAAGATATTAACTGATTGGGAAAGTTTTATAACGATTGAAAAGTCTGGTGCAAAAACAAAATTAGGTACGGTAAAAACAAGATATACGGGGAACTAATCTCATGTGTAGGGATATATCAATGTCAGAATTTTATAGACCTTTAAAGGAAGGATTAAAAATAAAAGAAAGTGGAATACATGGAGTCGGAATATTTGCTACTAATAATATACCCAAAGGAACTAGATTAGGATTATCCCATATGCTTATTGATACAGAAATATTTAGAACCCCATTAGGTGGTTTTTATAATCATTCTATGAAACCAAATGCACGAAAAACACAAGAAGGATATCGCTGGTATCTCGATACGATTAAGAATATAGAAAAAGGCGATGAGATACTCGTTACTTATACTTTATATGAAATAGAAAATATAGAAAGACTTTCTGTTATAACCCAATTTATACAAGAGGATTAAGTCGAATTGGGATTATTGTTATAAATAGACATAGGAGTTCCACAACAATATGGCAAACTATACAACATTTATAAAGAGCGGACATACTGACGCACAAACGACTAACGAATCAACTCGTAGTGCAAAGATTTATAAAGATTTAAATCTTTTTTTTCAAAAAAATAGTTCTGATAAAGACGTAAATAAAGTTACAGATGTCCAAGCAGTTAAAAGGTCGATTCGCAATCTTGTATTAACTAATCATTATGAAAGACCTTTTCACCCAGAAATTGGTTCTAATATATTGGGAACTTTATTTGAACCAATGACACCATCAAGTTCAATATTATTAACAAAACAAATAGAAGAAGTTATAACCAATTTTGAACCAAGAGCAAGATTAGTTGGTGTTAAATCATTGGAAGATTTAGATAGAAATGCATATAATTGTACTGTGGAATTTTATGTGGTTAATGCACCAACTGAATTAGAAACTTTAGATTTAATGTTAGAAAGGATAAGATAAAATGGCAACAAACGATAAAAGATTGACAGTAACAGAATTTGATTTTGATGATGTCAAAGCAAATTTAAAAACTTTTTTAAAAGCACAAAACGAATTTACCGATTATAATTTTGAAGGTTCTGGTATGGCGGTTCTATTAGATTTGCTTGCATACAATACTCATTACCTCGGATTCAATATGAATATGTTAGCGAATGAAATGTTCCTTGATAGTGCTGCTCTTCGTTCAAGTATAGTTTCTCATGCAAAGATGTTAGGTTATACACCATCATCTGTTTCAGCTCCAGTCGCAACAATAGATGTTACTTTAAATAATACTGCACTTTCAAGTGCGACAATAAGTGCTGGTACAAAATTTTCCACAACTGTAAATAATACAACATATAATTTCGTAACTGTATCTGATATAACTGCTCTTACAAGTAGTGGAGTATTAAGATTTGATGATTTAAAAATTTATGAAGGTACTTATGTAAATACAAAATATATCGTTGATACATCTAATGTTGACCAAAGATTTGTTATAACAAGTAATTTAGCAGATACAGATACTCTTACAGTTAAAGTTCAAACTTCTGCAACAGATACAACTACATCTACATATACTCAAGCAACAGATATTACATCAGTAAGTGATACTGCAACTAATTATTTTCTAAAAGAAGTAGAAGATGGAAAATTTGAAGTTTACTTTGGAGATGGGGTAATCGGTAAAGCACCATCAAGTGGGAATGTCGTTATACTTTCATATGTCGTAACTAATACAAGTGAAGCGAATGGTGCTTCATCATTTAGTAACACTGGTGCTATTAGTGGAGTAACTGATATAACGGTTACAACTGTATCAAATGCGAGTGGTGGTGGAGATGCAGAAACTCTTAAATCAATAAAATATAATGCACCACTTGATTATTCTTCACAGGGTCGTGCTGTAACAGCAGAAGATTATAAACTTCATGTAAAGACTTTATTTCCTAATGCACAAGCAATTCAAGTTTGGGGTGGTGAAGAAGGAAGTGATACAGATTCATCTGCCGTATATGGTAAAGTTTATGTTGCAATCAAACAAAAAAGTGGAGATGATTTAACTACTACACAAAAGACTAATATAGAAAATGGATTAAAAACTTATAAAGTTGCATCTGTAACTCCAGTAGTTGTTGACCCGATTATAACATATGTTTTTCTTACAACCAATTTTAAATACGATTCTACTGCAACAACAAAATCATTGGATACATTAAAATCAGATGTAACTACTACACTTACGAATTATAATACCAATACATTAACTCAATTTAATGGTGTGTTTAGACATTCAGAAGTTACAGGAAATATAGATGATACACATTCATCTGTTTTGTCAAACATAACAACAGTTAAAATTGCACAAAAATTTACACCGACATTATCTACTGCAACGAATTATACAGTTTATTTTAATAACGCATTATACAATCCACATTCCGAACACAATAAAACTGCTGGTGGTATTTTAAGTTCTACTGGATTTAAAATTTCTGGAGATACAACAAATGAATATTTCTTTGATGATGATGGCGATGGGAATGTAAGAAGATATTATTTTGTAGGAACAACTAGAACTTATAGTGATAATGAAGCGGGAACAATAAATTATACTACTGGTAAGGTTATTATAAATTCTATTAATATTACAACTATAAGTAATGTTGACGGCGCAACAAGTACAAAAATAAGATTAGTTGTTGTTCCGAATTCATATGATATTGTTTCGGTAAGGAATAACTTACTTGAAATAGATTTTACAAATTCAAGTGTTAATGGTGAGATTGATAGTATTGCATCTGGTAGTTCTGCTGCTGGAAGCACATATACAACCACATCATCATATAGTTAATAAGTGAAATGGGAAAAAATGAATCCACACTAAAAACAAAAATTTCTCCGCTTATAGAAGGACAGTCTCCTGAATTTGTCCAAGCGGACCATGCTACATTCATAAAATTTGTAAAAGATTATTATAAATTTTTAGAATCTGGTGAACTAACTTTAACTGGAACTATCACTAATATTATTCAAGAAACAGATACGACTGGTTATATCTTAGCTGAAACTGGTGATAGAATGGTAGATGAATCTTCTACTATTGTTTTTTCATCAGGAGAAACAATCACAGGTGGAACATCTGGTGCAACTGCAACTGTTTTGGTAAGTGATGTAAGTGCAGGCACAAAAAGATTATTCATTTCTGCCCAACAAAAATTTAAAACTGGTGAAACAATCACAGGTGGAACTACCAGTTCAACTGCAACAGTTGCCAGTTATCGTGGAAATCCAGTACAAAACATTCAACAACTTTTAGAATACGCAGATTCAGATAATACAATATACGATTTTCTTGATAACATGAGAGATTCTTTCATGAAATCTATCCCTTATAATCTTGCTGATGATGTCGATAAAAGAAAATTAATCCAAAACATAAAACAATTATATAAAGCGAAAGGTACAACAAGAGGACATCAACTCTTAATGCGTTTATTATTTGACGAAGATTCAGAAGTAAATTATCCTAATGAAAAAATGTTAAGAGTTTCTGATAGTGGTTGGTTAGTAAAAGATGTTATGCGTGTTTCTATTACCAGTAGTGTTGACGGATATGAATTTGGGGGACAAAAAATAACTGGTGTTGAATCTGAAGCAACATCAATTGTAGAAACCACACAAACTCTTGTTGAAGGTGGTGTTACATTTACGGAATTAGATTTAGATAATGACCAAACTGTCGGAACATTTATAATCGGTGAACAAATTATAGCGGTATCAAATTCAACTGATTTAACAATTCGAGCAACGGTAAAATCAATTATAACTGGTGGTACGGTTTCAGATGGAGGAAGTTATCATACAGATGGACAAACCGTTCATATACCAACAGGAAGTTCTGCTGGGAATGGTGAAGCAACTGCCGCTATTGATGCAATATCTTTAGGAGAAGTTGATGGGTTTATAGTTGATGATGCTGGAACTGGATATGTAGTCGGGGACGCACTTGTTTTTAATAATACAGGAGCAGGTGGTTCGAATGTTGCTGCTCAGGTTGGAGTAGTTGGTGGTGGATTTGCACCAGAAGATGGCACGGTGGCACAATTAAAAATGAAAGCAACTGACCATATTGTTCTTGAACCTTATACAACAGTTACAGATTCTACAGGTGGAGATAAGATTGTTATTGAAACAGGAACATTTGCAAATTTAAGTGTATCATCTCAATCTGGTGAGATTACAGATATTCTTATTACTAATCCAGGCAACAGTTATTCATTACTTCCAAAAGTTTCATCTATTACTTCATCTGGCGGTACAAGTGGTAAAGTAAGACCTTTCTCGAATACTATCGGACAAGCACAAGATATAAAAATAACAAATTATGGATTAGAATATGGTTCTGATTTTCAATTGGTTGCAGAAAGTGGAACTGGAACTTATGATATCGTAACAGAAGACGATAATTATATTAAAATTGCTAATAATATTCCTGCACCAGAAATGTTGTTTTATAGGAATGCAATCTTAAAAGATGTTTCTGGAACATGGACTGCTGATTCAGCACTTACTTCTCATAACGGAACAGTCGTTTCATATGATAGTGATAGACAATTACTTACAGCTAAGATAACTTCTTTAATGAATGTTGTTAATGAAGATAACACAGGTGATAATATTTTATTTGAAGATGAAGATACAATGATTTACGAAGATGAAGTTCAATGGGGAGATGGTGCTTCAGTAACAATGTCAGGTGTAACAAGTACGATAGCACATGCTTCATACGCAACTGGTACTGCAACGGTTGGTAGTATCGCAACTTCTGTTGGAGTTTCTTATAATGATAAAGGTAAAGTAAGTGAAGATTCAGCTAGGATTCAAGATAGTTATTATTATCAAGATTATTCTTATGAAATTGCAGTTGGACAATCTCTTAGTGAATATAGAGATGCACTTAAAAAATCAACACACCCAGCTGGTTGGCAAGAATTTGGTAAAGTATCTTTAGCAACTTTGGTTTCTGTAAGAATTAAAACACCTGCTGGTACTGATGTAAGTGGATTCGAAGGAGATGATACATTTACTCCAGAACTCGCATCAACATTTGAAACTATTTTCAAAACAGTATTTGGTAGAAGACTTGGAACAAG
>Ga0187827_10007631_pt1 | contig 11950 bp, 13 predicted proteins | sample ETNtaG_39_FD_167969 | JGI IMG/M metagenome (GOLD analysis project Ga0187827, IMG submission 167969) | Marine microbial and viral communities from oxygen minimum zone, Eastern Pacific Ocean - ETNP2014_SV_150_PacBio MetaG (Illumina Assembly) | ecosystem: Environmental > Aquatic > Marine > Hypoxic... | reverse complement strand
TCAGAAATGAGAAAGTCACCTTCAAGAATTCTGCAGAATTCCACCAGATCGAAGGAATAGCTGTAGGGGAGAATGTCACTCTCAGAGATCTTATGGGATTATTAGGCAAATTCTACTCTAAGCTAGGCTTAAAGAAAGTTAAGTTCTGGCCGACGTTCTTCCCATACACTGAGCCCTCTCTCCAATCAATGGTTTTCTTTGAAGGTATGAATAAGTGGGTAGAGCTCTGTGGTATGGGCATTTTCAGGCCAGAAGTTACACATCCAATGGGTGTAACAAATCCTGTATTGGCTTGGGGCGGAGGTCTTGAAAGACTTGTTATGCTTAGGCACGGTATAACGGATATACGAGATCTCTATAGCAATAACTTAGACTGGTTAAGGAGAAGACCATTATGCCGGTAATCAATCTATTCTACAATAGATTAGCAAAAATAATGGGGCGACCTATTTCAAAACAAACTATACTAGACAACCTTCCTTACCTTGGTCTTGATCTCGAAGAGGAAACTGATGATTACGTTAAAGTGGAGTACAACCCAAACCGCCCAGATTTCTCGAGTGAATGGGGTATAACCAGAGCGCTTAAAGGGTTTTTAGAGTTTGAAAAAGGATTACCCCAATATTCGGTAAAAAAATCCAATATAATCTTGAAGGTGAATAAGTCGATTATTGATTTCAGGCCCTTCTTTGTTGGGGCAGTAGTTAGGGGAGTAAAATTGGATGATGAATCTATAAAGCAAATTATGGTAATGCAAGATGACCTCGACAATGGAATAGGGCGTCGTAGATCAAAAGTATCAACAGGTATTCATAATCTAGACGCAGTAGATCCACCATTTGAGTACAAGGTGGTAACTCCAGATTTCCGATTCAATCCTCTAGGATATAATATTGAGAAAAGTATGAAACAGATTCTTCAAGACTTTGAAACAGGACGGAATTACGGTCATATCGTTGAGAAGTTCTCAAAATATCCCATCATAATAGACAGTAATGGCAACGTCCTCTCTTTTCCACCGATAATAAATGGTGAAGTTACCCGTGTTTCAACGGAGACTAAGAATTTGTTCATCGACATTACTTCTACAAACATGAAGTCAGCTGAAGATGTTCTGGCAGTTCTATTAACGGCGCTGGCCGATATGGGAGGTAAACTTGAGTCTATTGAAGTTCAGTATCCTACCTACAAGAAGATTACACCTGACCTTGCAATCTCAAAGATGATCATAGAATCTTCGTTCATTAATAGACTATTAGGTATGAATCTTAGCCAATCAGAAATTATAAAAAATCTAAATCGGAGTCGTTTAGACGCCAAGATAAGTAATGATTCGATAGATGTATCTATTCCGAGATATAGATCCGATATCATCCATCCAATAGATATTGTAGAAGAGGTTTTGCTAGGTTATAATGTTGCCAATCTTACACCAACGATTCCTGAGAGTACATATGTGGGTAGCCTCAACAGTCGATTAATGGCGTTAGATTCAGCACGTGATGTGTTTATCGGTTTGGGTTTGATAGAAGTTATGCATTATAGTCTAATAAGTAGTAAGACTATTGTCAGAACAACAGGAAAAGATCCGGAAGAACATCTGAAAGTGAAAAATCCCAAGACGGGTGAACATGAATATCTTCGTTATTCACTTATTCCTTCAATCTTATCTACTCTCTCCAAGAATATTCATGAAGAGTACCCCCAACGAATATTTGAAGTAAATACGGTATTTAACAGAAACAGTGAAAACCCAAACAAGATAGAAGAACTTAATGTAGCAGCAGTAGCTATTGCTCATGCCAATGCTAATTATACTGAAGCCAAATCATACTGTGAGTCTTTTCTAGGTCAATACAAATCTATTCCGTGTTCCACAAAAGCTGTAGATCAATCCATGTATATTCCTGGCCGTTCAGCTGAATTTGAACATAAAGGAAGTAGAATTGGAAAGATTGGAGAAATCGCACCAGCTATCCTTGAAGCATTTAATCTAAGAGTCCCTGTGTCTGCATTTGAGATCAACTTAGAGTCTATCTGAAGATTTAAACCTAAGATAAATACACTAACATGTCTCCATCGATCAATGCACGTAAACGGCGGGTGTTTGAAGATGCAATATGTAAACCCTGTTAACCCAGACGTGTTACAGGTGGAGACAATGCCCCGATAGAAAGGCGCAGTGAGATGAAAGATTAGTTAGTCTTGCAGTGAACCGCGTCAGTCAGAGTCGGGGCACATTATTATTTGAACTAATAATTGAGTTAATTTGACTATATGCATTATGATACCATGGTTAGCTAGAAACACTGTATTTATTTTAGGCACAAATGAATTACCATTCGTCTCAAGAGCTGTATTCCCAATAAGGGATCAACTCCTTTTGGACAGGTTTCACTGCAAGATGATACCCCCAGCACAAACAGAGAGTGACCCCATTGCTTGAACTTTTGTTAATATTGCAATCCTTATTTCAGGTGCTTCTCTTGTTGCTTCCAAGGCAGCCCTGAGACTGGCAATACCTGAACCCATAATTACTAAATCATAAGAAAGAGTGTTAACCAAACAAAGGATACTCCGTAAGATTACTAATAATTACTTAACACATATCAACTACTAATAATGAAAGGGTAAATCAGAATTCCTTGGTAACTGTTGAACTCATAGTAAAGAATTGTAGGTTGGTTCAGAACAACCGAATACTGGATGCAGACATGATAATTGACAATGGTAAAGTGAAGCAAATAAAAAAAAGTGGATCTGATGTAAAAGCAGATCGAATTATTGATGCAGAAGAAAATTTAGTTATCCCAGGTTGCATTGACCCCCATATTCATAGCCGAGAACCTCAGAGTCCAAATACACCAATAAATCAAGAAGATTTTTCATCCGTGACAAGAGCTGCCGCAGCAGGAGGATATACAACCGTTTTTGATATGCCCGTTACTGGACACCCTCCTACTACAACTTTAGAAGGCTTTAAAATAAAAAAGAACTTGGCTGAGAAGAAGTGCCTTATAGATTATGCACTCTATGGGGGTGCAGGATATGGCAATAGACATGAAATAATGCCATTAGCAATGGCTGGAGTAATAGCCTTCAAAATATTTACTCGAGAGATAGAACTTGAAGATAAGAGTTGGAATGGAGTTATTGTGGGTAAGGGAGGCTCAGAGGCTTTCCTTAGAATTATGAATGAGGTAGCCAAGACAAGATTACCTTTGAGTATTCATTGTGAGGATGATAGGTTAATAGAATTTCAGACCAATCAGTTAAAGTCTCAAGGAAAAATGAAGGCCTCAGCATACAGTAAATCGGCACCTAATGCTTCCGAGTTTATTGAAGTATCTCGAAGCATAAAATTAGCAAAGAAAACTGGCACTAAGATAATTATTGCTCATCTAAGCACAGCTGAAGCAGCCTCTATGGTGAAGAAAGCAAAACGTGACGGACTTCATGTATATGCTGAAACCTGCCCACATTATCTACTTCTCACGAATATAGATATGGTTGAAAAACTGGGTCCATATGGGAAAATATACCCACCACTGCGATCAGACCATGATCGAGAAGCATTATGGACAGCTTTGAAAAATAAGACTATAGATTTTCTGGCGAATGATCATGCACCACATTCGAAAGAAAGCAAAGAACTCGGTTGGAAAAACATATTCAATGCATCCTTTGGTGTACCAGGCTTAGAGACTGCGCTCCCCCTAATGTTAACACAAGTAAATCAAGGAAGGTTAGATATTTTTAGATTAGTGGAAATAATGTCCAGAAAACCAGCTATGATTTTTGGAATTAATGGAAGGAAAGGAGATTTAGGTGTCGGAATGGATGCTGATTTTGTGATTGTCGATTTAAAACGTGAAGATGTACTTAGTAAAGAAAATATGTATACAAAGAGTTCAGCCAACGTCTTCGATGAGTATCATGTGATGGGTCGCCCTATACTTACTGCAGTTAGAGGTGAAACAATAATGCAGAACGGAGAAATAGTTGGTAAAGCTGGATATGGTGAATTTGTATCTACCGAGTTATTTCAAGGTAAATCTTAATTTTTATAAGGATATCCAGTTCTTCTGATCTGATAATTATGCGTACTGAAGTTTTAAACAGGGAGATCTCAGAGTCACTAGTTCTATATGTCAAGAAACTGAACGATGAAAGCAATAACGATTCCCTTGTAGTAGTTGAAGGTAAAAGAGATGTTAGTGCCCTAAGATCTATAGGGTTTACGGGTAAGATTTTGATGCTTTGCCATAATAACAATTTTGATAGACTTGTATCGGATGCTGAAAAGTATCGCAAGATAATATTGCTTCTCGACCTCGACAGGGAGGGACGTTCGCTCACAAAAAAAGCTGCGATATTACTGGAAGGTAAGAAGCATAAAATTGATCTCTTTTTCCGTCGTAATCTTTCGTCAATTACTTGTGGAAGAGTAAAGCAGATAGAGGAATTGAGTAAATACGCTGAATACATTGTGGCTTGATTACAATATTATTTAGTGAAAAATAATCAATAATAAATCTAAAAAGAATATTATTGAATCTCAATCATAGTATTTAGCTTTTATATCGCCCATTGCTCTTAGCGAAAGAATGAAAAGAATTAATTTTGTGGTTATTGTTGGAATAATAGTAATTACTACGATAATGATTCTCATTTATTATCCTGTTCAAACATCTATTGAATCTGAAATAGTCATTGAAGCAAGTGTAACGATAAATGGAAAGACCATCGAAATTGAGATAGCCGATGAACCGGATGAGAGGAGTCGGGGCCTCATGTTCAGAGAATCACTAACAAAAGATACTGGAATGCTTTTCCTTTTTGATAGAGAAGATTTCTATTCATTCTGGATGATGAACGTGAATTTCAACCTAGATCTCATTTGGATAAACAGTAACGGAAACGTAGTCCACATAGAGAGAGATGTTCCTTCCTGCTTTATGAATTGTCCAACTTATGCACCAAAAGAGGCTGCGAGATATGTATTAGAGTTAAACTCAGGAGTTGCCAATGAATTGGATTTACTGGTTGGATCATTTGTGAGTATCAATTTACCAACCTAATAGTTTGATTTTAGAAATTCACCAACCTAAAATCTAGTTTAAAACTTCATTCAGATGATCAAAGCATATCTAGAAGAAGAAAACAAAAATTCAATTCATCTTAATAAGCTATATCTTAATGTACAGCTAAGTGAGTGAGTTAGAGATGATGAAGAAGAATACAAAAATTACTGTTGCAATAATTGCAATTGTAGTTATTGTTGCATCAGCTTATTTTATATTAGGCCAAAATGGAATAAGTGAAGAAGAGAATTTGAATAAAGTAGCAGTAATTGAAACAAATATGGGAACAATGGAAATTGAACTTTTCGAGGATAAAGCACCTAGAACAGTGTCCAATTTTGTTGATCTAATAGAGAAAGGTTTCTATGATGGAGTAATATTTCATAGAATAATAAGTGGATTTATGATTCAAGGTGGCGACCCAACAGGAACCGGGATGGGAGGTCCAGGGTATGAAATTGATGATGAGTTTCATCCAGATTTAAAACATGATTCAAAAGGGATACTTTCAATGGCTAACGCAGGCCCTGATACAGGTGGCTCTCAATTCTTCATAACCTTAGCACCAACACCACATCTTGATAATCGTCACGCTGTCTTCGGTAAATTAATTTCAGGAGAAGATGTTCTTGATAAAATTGGTGCAGTTGCTACTGGTGCAAATGATAAACCAATCAACGAAGTTAAGATGATTAAGGTAACAATAAGGTAACGTTTTTCATAAACTGTCGGAATTAATTCAATGCTTGAATAATCTCAATTAAAAATAATCTTGATTAATTAGATAATCTTCATTTGGGCATTAATGTGTATATCATTTCTAAATAAAAAAGGATGCGAATATCTAATTATTAAGACACCAAATGGTTATATATGTGATTTTAATATTATCAGATGTTAAAATTGAAATTAACTAGTAAAATTGGAGGCATTATCAATGCCAGAGTCAGGTATTATCAAATATCACGTAAGGATAAGATTTGAAGTAGAAGGCGTAGTAGAAAAAGCTGATTTAATAGGAGCAATCTTCGGGCAGACAGAAGGACTTTTCGGCCCCGAAATGAATTTACATGAACTTCAAAAGAACTGGAAAGCAGGACGGATTGAGATAAAACTAGAATCAAAGAATGGTCGAACAGATGGTCAAGTAACAATCCCGATGGGAACGGATATTTCAACGGCAGCCCTAATAGCTGCAGCTATAGAAAACATAGAGAAGGTTGGACCTTGTATAGCAAATTTTACATTAACAGCTATAGAAGACATCAGAGCCATAAAACGAAAAGCTATTACAGATCGTGCAAAAATGATTATGAAAGAGTGGGCTTCAAAGACATCCAGTGAAAGCGAAGAGATTTTAAAAGAAGTAGCAGCAGCTACTAAAGCATCTAAGATCATTTCATACGGAAAGGAGAACCTCCCAGCGGGGCCTGAAATCTATCTATCCAATGATGTCTACTTAGTAGAAGGAAGAGCAGACGTTAACAACCTATTAAGGACAGGCATAAGCAATGTAATAGCTATAGAAGGAACTAAAATACCGCAATCGGTTATTAAGCTTGCCAAAGAGAAGAAAATCACAGCATTTCTGGATGGAGACCGCGGAGGAGACTTAATAGAAAAAGAACTATTACAGGTAATTAAACCAAAGAAGATATTTCGAGCACCCTCGGGTAAAGAAGTGGAAGATTTAACACCTGTAGAAATATTGAGAATACTAAAGGAAAAACCAGAAGAGAAGTCAAAAAAAGTTGTGACTAAACCCAAACCAGAACAAAAACCACCTAATATACCTCAAACATTACAAACAAAGATCAAAGAACTACATCCTAAGATTAATGGAACATTAGAAGCAGTTATTCTTGATACAAAGATGATGCAGATATCACAAGTGCCAGTCAATCAACTTTTCGAAAGCTTATCATCCCAGAAGAATGCTAAAATCATAGTCTTTGATGGAATAATTACACAAAGACTTGTGGACGTATGTGCAAGTATAGGCGCAAAATCAGTCATAGGACACAGAGCAGGAAACATCGCAAAAAAACCCACTGATATAACAATATTGACCTTCGAGCAACTAGGACTAGATTGACAAAGACATTTGTATCTGTAGATGATAATCCACAGGTTAGTTCCTAAAGCTGGGTTAGTAGTCCTCACCCCAGAGAATGCAGAAGATCTCTGGGTACTACGTAGAGTTATCTCTCCTGGAGATTTGGTTTCAGGGGAAACATCTAGAGTCATCAAAGAGATTGGAGAATATGTGCGTCCCGACAAAGGTGAACGTATAAAGATCACAATAACATTGAAAGTGGAACGCATAGCCTTAGATTCAGCATTGGAGAGGTTAAAGATAATTGGGGAAATTACCTCCAGTTCAAATGAATTGGTTTCAAAAGGTGGGTCACACTCACTTGTTGCAGTTCCATCGAAACGTATCGGTCTGCAGAAAGAACATTTGAGTTCAATGGAAATAGGGCTGCTAAAGAAAAGTCAAAATGAGGAAGATGGTTTCATATTGTTGGCAATAGATAGACGAGAGGCGGGTCTTGGTCTGATTAAGGGAGTCCACTTGCAGATATTCCCCTCTTTGCAGTCAGGTTTCTCAGGTAAGTTCTACCATGAAACTTCAAAATCGCTTGAACCCTACTTTAAGGAAGTAGAGAAGGCAGTTCTACGAATTTTTCGAAAGGGAATACGGATTTATGTATCAGGTCCTGGTCATACAAAGAACGAGTTTGCAAATCTTCTGTCAAACAGTGGTAGCAGATTAGCTCCTGCTGTTAGGGTAGTAGATGGAATTGACTCTGCCGGTGATGATGGAATTTACCTAGCTTTACATTCCAAAGATTTACGAAATAATATCTCTGAGAGCAAACTTGGTAGAGCAGCAGCCCTACTGGAGGAAGTAGTCCGGCGTATCGCTATAGAAGATAATCGTATAGCTCTTGGGTTCTCTGATGCAGTTAAAGCATCTGATGAAGGCGCTATTGAATCCCTCTTGATTTCTGATCGAATCTTTGAACTTGGAATTGATGAAGATGAAATAATTAAGCTTCTAAACACGGTAGAGTCTAAGCGTGGCAAAACGTTTCTGATAGATTCCTCAACAGATTTGGGAGTTCAAGTCTCCAAGCTTAGTGGAGTTGTATCGCTTCTAAGATATCCTGTATATTTTGATTAGAAACCTCTGATTACATCGTTCAACCAGTCTAAGTACTTTCTATTCATATCGTTAATAGCTATTTCTACAACTTCTGGAATGTCATAGGGATGTCGTTTTTCTACTTCTTTCTTTAGGTCTTCCACTTTTTCTTTAGTTGTTTTGTATATTACGAGGTATTCTCCAGACTCTTCGAATTTATCTTTCCAGATATATCTAGATTCTATTCTTACAAGATTTACACATGCAGCCAGTCTTTTTTCCTTTACCAAATATTTAGCTGCATCTTCTGCTGATTCTAAGTCAGGATATGTGGATAATATGATTCGTCCATTCATATATCTTACGACCTATAGAGTTAATGTAAGTTACACTATATTAAGCAAATAGGTATGGAGCAACTATAATTACGATAAATATAAACAGCAGTAATAGAGATGAAACCCTGGTTATTCTTTTGACAGTGTTTTCTTTCCAACCTTTTGTATTTCCATATGATTGAAGAGCAGATTTTAAGGCTTGTCCACCATCAAGTGGATATAGTGGAAGAGCGTTAATTGCTCCTACATTGACGTTTACGAACCATATCCAGAATAGAATGTTTGCAATGAAGAAGGTGTAGTCACCTAGTGGTGAAGTATAGAAATTATTCATTGTTGAAGAATATGGAACATATAGTGCTCCATCACTAGCGAATGTTGGGATATATAGATAAAATCTCCAACCTGATTGTAGTCCCATATAATTCTCCAAGGATTCTGAAATAAAGGATGAATCTAATCCGTTGATACCAATAAATGCACGGGAAGTATCGTTAAAAGATGCTAAAACGATATCGCGTTCTATTTCATCGCCATCATGAAGAAACGAAAGTGAAATCGTGTCTCCTGGATTAAAATCTGAAAGTATATCTTGAATTTCGGCACCACTAGTTACAGTAATCCCATTCAATGTTAAAAGAGTGTCTGTTCCCAGTATACCTGCATCATAAGCTGGTGAATCGAGATAGACTCCAGTTATGCCTACACCACTAGAAGCTGGAACCATACTTCCAACTAAAAGCATTAATCCTATGAGTGAAATAATAGATACAAAAATATTACTTATTGGACCTGCAGCCATAACTCTGGCAGCTTTACGTACCGCAGTCTTCTTAATTTCTTCTTCATCAATATCTACAAATGCTCCAATTGGTAAAATGGCTAAAAATATCAAACCGCTTGACCTCACTTTTAATTTGAATGATCTAGCTAATATTCCATGAGCTCCTTCATGAACTACCATAGCGACGATAAGACCTACCCAACCATATAGCAGAGGGACAAATGGGTTTAGGCCAGGTATGAGAAGATGGACAAATGGACCAGCGTCTCGTACAAATCCTCTTACTGGGGAGTTAAAGAGTATCAAGTTGATATTCACCAATATCAAGACTAAACCTAAAGCAGCCAGAATTGGAAAGAGGTATAGAGCTGTCGTTCCAAAAATCTTAGTTGTCTTTAGTGGTGCCAATTTATCCATGAGAGTTAAACCTCTTTTTGTTCTTAAGAGAAAAAATGGGAACTGAAAAGAGAGTGTTTTTTCTTCTTCTGATTCCTTTGCTTCTGTGGTTTTTTCTTCTTCTGATTCCTTTGCTTCTGTGGTCTTCTCGTTTTCGTCGCTCACGCTAATATCTATATGAGGCCACAATTAGATAATGTAAAAAGGTGATGGTCACAATAGAAAAAACTATGCAAAAATGTAGTAGATGCAAAAAAAAATCAGTTTATCATAGAGCTTATTCAGGAGAGAGGTTTTGCAGTGATTGTTTTAAGGCGTCAATCATCGAAAAGACCCGAAAAACAATTTCCAATTATAATATGATGAAGCATGGCGATACTTTAGCAGTTGCTGTCTCTGGAGGGAAAGATAGTCTCAGTCTCATAGATGTTCTCCATAGACTCACATCGAAACATAGAGAAAAAATAATTGTAATAACTGTAGATGAAGGTATTGAAGAATATCGTGATGAAGCTGTTAAATTATCTTCTGAAATGGTATCTAATCTAGGTTTAGAGCAGGAGATTGTTTCTTTTAAATCTCTTTTCGGTTTTACTTTGGATGAAGCATTGGAGTGTAGTAAAGATCAGAAGATTTCATCTTGTTCGATATGTGGTATTCTAAGGCGTAGAGCTATAGATTTAGCTGCCAAGAAGGTGGGAGCTGATGTTGTTGTTACTGGACATAACTTAGATGACTTTCTACAAACCTACTTCATAAATTTAACAAATGGTGATATGGGGCGTCTTGAATTTCTAAGTCCATTCTTCGAGCCTCAGACAGATTTACCACGGAGAGTAAAGCCTTTCATTGAAATATATGAAGAAGAGATCGCATTCTACGCTTATCTTACTGGTATACCTTTCCAAAGTATACCTTGCCCCTACATGAATGAGGGCATAAGGACTGAGATTAGGAGTTTTCTTAACAAACTTGAACGAAGCCACTCCGGTATAAAATACAATACTTATGGCACAGTCCTAAAGCTATTATCTGGCACCCATCCTTCACGGAAAAGAAGAAAATGCGATAAGTGTGGACATCCATCATCAAATAACATATGTTCATCTTGCCGAATCCTTAAATTGATACAGAATAATCTGAAATCCTTAAATTAAGAATCATCAACAGATTGTTTGTAGAATACCAATCATTATATTTTCAAAATCACCTTTATCTAACTTTATTCTATATTGAAATTGAAAGAAGTAATGGTTAGGAAGTTATCTTAAATTATTCTGTTTCATTGCTATGAAAAAAAACTAAAATAAAACCAATAATTACAGCAGATAATCCAATATAGAATAAACCTCCTCCATTCCTCCCTGTCTGGTCGAATAACCATCCACTTACCATAAACAATATACCCATACCAGCTGCACCTATCTTGTAAATAAGATCAATAGTCAATTATAGAATTGCCGCATTAATCTGTTATTTATTGTTATTCATTGGATAAAATTTTAATCACAATATAGAATTATCATTTCAGTGGCCTTGTAGCGCAAATGGCAATCCAAAAAAAAGATTATTAGACGCTTTAGATACCTACACCTATAGACTGCAGACAAGAAGTGCTAAGTAAACACGCGGTTTATACAGAATAAGCAAATATAGGCACCACTTGTTATACCGTATACGGTGGAAGGTAGGACTGGGGGGATAGTCGTCCCCCATCCTGAAATCGACTATACGCAGGAGTCAGTAACCATCGGGTAAAACGCTCCCGTTGGAAACTTACCATTCCTGTAGGGATGAAGACACGCCGCAGCGGGTGGCTATAAGAAGCAGGCCTCTCGAAGGAGAGGTTCCGACTTTGTGCCGCTGAATCGAGCCAGGTCCGGGAGGGAGCAGCTCTAAGGTGGGATGACCACGCTGTTGCGTCTACGTGTATGACTGTGTGGGATTGGAGATGAGATCTGATGGGGACGCGAATACCGATGGATCTTCTACCATTTTCTAATTTTGTAGTTCCCTACGTCTAAGGAGAAGGCTTTAAATCAGGAGATTGCTGCTCAACCACGAATCAGTAAGACATGATTTGCCGGGGTCGCCTAGCCTGGTAGGGCGCAGGCCTGCTAAGTCTGTGACTGTAATGGTCTCGTGGGTTCGAATCCCACTCCCGGCGCCAGATCTCAAAAACATCATTTACGAAACTCTA
>Ga0187827_10007630_pt1 | contig 11951 bp, 9 predicted proteins | sample ETNtaG_39_FD_167969 | JGI IMG/M metagenome (GOLD analysis project Ga0187827, IMG submission 167969) | Marine microbial and viral communities from oxygen minimum zone, Eastern Pacific Ocean - ETNP2014_SV_150_PacBio MetaG (Illumina Assembly) | ecosystem: Environmental > Aquatic > Marine > Hypoxic... | reverse complement strand
CTGATACTCGCAATCGATAACTTCCATTGGAATGGTCTGTGGTATCCCAGTAATGTGTCCAAGGGCTCCCTCCAGTAAGGGTGCTCAGGGTACTCCAAGAGGTGCCATCAAACAGTTCTACAGCAAGGTTGACCAGCGAAGAACTTCCAGATTCTCCGAACCCTAGAGTATAGGTTCCTTTGACATCTTGGCCAGTTGTTGGTCCATTGCTGAATGTGATGGTGATATCGCTTTCTCTTCCCGACGCAGATTGTGCTGGAGGAGGAAGAATAGCGGCGCCTATCAATAGCGCGAGAATCAGGGCGACCATGTGACTACGCATACTGACACGGTATACACGACGCGCCTCGGACTTGAATCCTTGCTAAGCCGAATAGTCGCCTACGGCGACCTTTCAGGCATTATTGCAGCGGCAGGGTTCAAGTGCCACCCTGTAGGTGTACTGCACAATGGGTCGCCGCTCGCCAATGTGCACAGGCCTCATCCTCGTGTTGCTGCTGGGCTTGCCATTTGCCGGGTTGGTGGGTGTCAGTGCAGAGAGTAGTGGCGGAATCAATGCTTCTTCCTCAAGTATTGGTCTTGTGCCTAATGACCCTGTCATGGGGGGTTCAATGGAGATTCGATTGACTCTTGAGAACAGCAATTCGATCATTGCTACAGATGTTGAATATAGATTCTACAAGGATGGAATTAATTCTGAATCCAAATTTGTCGAGAACACGGTCAATATCGCTGCCGGAGCGACTGTTGAAGTATCTGCCACCTGGATGTCTTTGAATGAAGGAGACCACAAGATATGGGTAGAGATAGAGTATGGTGGAGATTCACCTGCCTCTTTCTACAAGTCCTTCACCGTTAGTGGCCTGGCAAATCTGGAGATTGCCAGTCACAGTATTTCTCCGGAATCTGGAATCAGAGAGGGCGATACTATTGAGGTGAGCGTCGAAGTTGAGAACAGTGGAAGTGTTTCGGCACCGGCAAGTGAGCTTTTCCTCGGAATCGAGGGCTTGTTAGATCTTGATCAATTTCATTCGTTAGATGTCATCAATTCTTCTGAATCAACTTGGGTTAATACCACATTGATTGCACCTGTTGGCGGTGACCACGTCATCGTCATCATGCCTGATGTGAATGATGATGTAGTTGAATCGGTAGAAGGTGAGGAGATTCGCGAGACTTTGACCGTTGACCCTGAACCGGATTTCATGCATGCTGACGCAACGCTCAGTGTTTCCACACCATCTGATTCGATTCGTGGTGATTGGGAGATAAGCGGGATATTGACACGCAAGCATACCAGCGGAGCCAGTGATGTCCAACTTGGCTTCAGTTTTCCAGACCACCTTGCAGATGGGGGTGATTCAATTGGCATTCCACCAATCACTATTTCGATGGTCGGCGACGATGATATTGTCAACCAATCTTGGAATCTCAATTTGACATGGACCGCTCAACTTCAAAATCTAGGAGAAGGAACGCATCGTCTTCAAGTTAGAATAGATCCATTCGGACTACTGACACAGGCATTGACCAGCAATGATTATGCAAATGCTAGTATTGAGATAAGGCCTGAACCTAATGTCTATGTGGACCAATTCGCAAACCCATCATCTACCAGCGTTGAGGCTGGTGGCGTAGTCAACTGGCGAGTATCAATTTTGAATACGGGAGATATTCCAGTATCTGGTAGATTGGAAGTAGTGTGGGAGGGACAGACTACATTCTACAACATAGGGACAATAGATGCTGGGATCTCGTACATATGGAATGAGGATTTGTTGACTTCATCCAGTGGCGAGCACCAAGCCGATTTCACAGCCACTTGGATTGCAGACAGTGAATCATTTGATGCAAATAGTGCAGACAGTGTTGCTACAGGTAGTGTGATGGCAACCACTTCCTTGAATATGCAGTTTTCTACATCAACGGCAATTCTGGTCACAAGCAATGGTTTGAATTCCAGCCCCCCTCTTGATCCTGGGACTTACACCTACAGCATCCAACTGACCTCTTCAGGTCTTGGTGAGACAACCCTTGTCTGTGAGGATATCACCGCAGGCCTTACCACACTATTGAACACGGTTGATGTCAACATCACCGAGAGAGGTACCAAGGTTGACATTTCTTGTACATTTGAGACAGGTGAAAGATCAGCAGTCATCTTGAATATCCGTAGTTTGGATTCGTCAGTCATCTCCAAACCTCATCAACCAGGTTTCAATGTGGATTTGGCTCAAGGCGACGGATTTGAAGAGGGCGTCAATTCCACAGGCACGATACTGTTATTCGGTTTTTCAGCCTTGATTCTGATTGGAATATTGATTGCAGCGGTCATTCTTACTCGAAGAAGATTCGAGGAGGTTGAACGCGATATCTTCGACTATTGCCCAGCTTGCGAGGGAGAAATTGAAGGTGATGAAGACAAGTGCCCATATTGTGAATTCAATCTTAAGCGCGCTCGCAAGAAATTCCATAATTGTGCTTCTTGTGAAGAGAATATTCCGAGTCTACTTGAGAACTGTCCATATTGTGGGGCGGTACAAGATATACGAACTCAATTCAAAGCACGTGAGCGCAAGCAGGTTGTTGAATTACCAGTCGAGGAAGAGGTTGAGGAAGAGGAAGAAGTCGATGAAGAAGCCATTGTTGCCGGAACAGAAGATTTCGATGAGATGGCTGGAGAATTCGGCTTTGATGAGGCTGGTTTGGAATCGGAATGGGACGAGAAACTCGAAGAAGCCGAAACTGAGATTGATGAGATGTTGGAGCGTCAAGCAGCCGAATTGGAATTGTTGGAACCAACCCCAGAGGATGAAGAAGAAGACGGTCCTGTAGCCGCTATTCCAAACATTTCAACTCCTGATTTACAAATGTCAGGAGTCGATATTGATGAGCTGCTCGGTGATAAGAAAGAGCGTCGCCATCTAGTGGATAGTGGAGATGATGGAGAGTTACTCGATGCGAGTGACGCTGGGATTCGCAGCGACCTGTTCGATATTACGGGTGAATCGGGTGTACTTCCAGGCCAGGATGTGATTATCGGGATGGGCGTGCAAGATCATCGCTTTGCAGGAAATGAATTACCCGAAGAGGCGATGGATTTCTCCTTTGTGGATGATGAATTGACACCTGCGGTAGAGAAACGAAAGCGAATTGCAGCTCGACGAAAGAAGGAAGACGAAAAAACCGAGCAACCCGCAGAAGTTGGCGAATGTGGAGCTTGTGGTGCAGATATTGAGACAGCAGCCAAGGAATGCCCCACATGTGGCGCTAGATTCGCTTGAGGCGCCTGTCAGCACTCACAGGGTTCGTCATCACCTAATGGCTCGGCTGACCCTCTTTGCTTCATTCAGGCGAGTCAGCGAACAGATACTTGTTCAAGAAGTCTACGAGAGAATTCGTTTCATCGCCGCCTTGATACGATACGAGTGTCTCGACATTGTTGATGAAGGGTAATCGCTCGCTGACGGCAGCGGTGGTCCTGCTGTTCATTTCCAGTAGTATTGCGGGATGTATTTCCTTGGTTCCAGCACGTGAAATGATGGAGTCATTGAGAACTCTTCCCGTGGTAGAAGAAACTGCTGACAAGGTTAACATCAGCCATGTTTTTGATTCCTTTGATATTTCTCAGACATTATCTCCACACACGGCTGATCGAGTGATCAAGATGGATGAAAGCGTCACTGATATGCAGATATATTTCAGAGCCACGATGCCAACCAGTGGTTGGACCAGTGATATATCCAATCAGGTCAGATATGTGGATGCCAAGTTACTGCGTCCTGATGGCAGTGTATATTGGGAAGCGTATGTCACTGAGTCCAAATCTCCAGTCAATAATTTCGCCGAAGGCCCGTTTGAAGAAGGGGAATGGAAATTAGAGGTTGAAGCCAGAGGTATCGGTATCGATGTCGGAGGGGTTGCCATCAAGGATGATTTCGTGGTCATTGTGACCCTGACTAGAAAATGTGTGAAATATCCAGCAGAAAACGAATGTGTAATTGAATGAACCCATGAAAATCAGGATTCATCTAGGTATTCAAACCAGAGATTCTGAACAACCGTGTCTGCGCGAACAATTCTTGCATTTTCCATCTCTTTGATGATTTCTTTTTGCCCCACCTTCAGCCATCAGCCGTTGGACTTCTCCGAGTTGTTTCAGAAGTAATTTTTTGTGGTTATCATTCCAATCCACTTGATGAAGATCCGCCTCTCCATATCTTAGGACTCCAAATGGGGGTTCGTGCTTTGTCACTATCTTGACTAGATGGATATATGCCAGTAGTTGCACCTTGTGAGAGAGGTGAGGATGGTGTGGAATCTTCCCTGTTTTTTGCTCCATAGGAATGAATTCACCATCGACGATGACTATCTGATCGGGTCGACCCCGCAATCCAGTTTTGTTGTCAACAAGTAGGTCCGCAGCCTTTGAATCATCGCTATATGCAATCTCAGTATCCTTATCTAAACCAGTCTGATGGCGCGCTTCTTCCATGTCATTGTCTGCTATCAAAGCCCGCTGTAGTCGCCATGATGCCATCAATGTCCAGAGCATAGCAGCCGAAAGAAGAATGAATCCGGCATGTGTAGTATCTGAGACGTTCCATAGTGCTGCAGCGTGTAGGCTCAAGAGAATGGCGCCGAGCCCAAAGGCGGCTTCGACACGCCCTCCTACAAGCCACCCTCCCATGAACTCCGGTTTCTGGAACAGTGCAGATAATTCCGAATCCTCAATACCACCTTTGCTGAATTCTGCTTCTGCAGCGGTTGGCCATTTCAACCAATTTCGCCATGGAATGATGGTGCTAATCAACATAGCCACTAGCCACACTACTGCCAACATTGCGAGGTATCGTGCTATTGTTTCTGGAGTCATCTGTCCGGCAATGAGATACCATGCCGCAGCATCGATAAGCAATGCAACAATAATTCCAAACCACCAACCCCAAACAGTCAATTCTCTGATGACGGTGACTCTTGCCTTCTCATATTTCGCCATCTGGTCATGTATCAGGGCATGAGATTCCACCCCCTTGAAAACAGCAGCGCCTTCTCCTTCAACGCCCTTTCTTGCAAGATGCCAAGATAGCGGACAGTAGGCATGTCTTTCGAGATCTGATGCTGAAACGTGCAATGCTTCACCTCCAGCATCGCGCCAGATTCCATCATCGCCACGAGTGGCTTCAATCAGTTCTGGTTGAGTCAGTAAGACCACCCGGAAAATTGGGTGGATTGGCGCGACCATTGAATCTTGTGGAGTCTTCTCTTTGCAACCGAGTAGTTGAGTGCGAATGTACCACTGCGCCATGAATCCTTTGTTTGACGGGCGAAGCGGTTATCAATGGGAGGCAAGTGGGCCAGCCGCTTGAGGCATGAATCATGAGTGAGGGAGCCACATTAGTGTCTGAGGAGACCTATGAGTTGTACGCTGTTCATATCGGTACTCAGCAGAAGTCAGCAGACATGAAGCAGTTCATTTCACATGTGCGTAGCGATGGATTGTATCTGCTCGATCTTGAGGTCACTGATGGGCGCATCCGTACCGTCGCCACTTTCCTGAATCGATATGATACTCAGCGCATCATGGTAGTGAGCGCCCGTCAATATGGACAGCGCCCAGCCCGCAAGTTTGCTGAGGCCATTGGGGCCATCAGTGCGGTTGGACGTTTCATCCCAGGTAGTTTGACAAATCCAATTCTTCCTTCCTATAGGGAGCCTGCTGTTCTCTTCGTGACCGATCCTGCAGCCGACCAGCAAGCACTCAGTGAAGCAGTCAACAGTGGTCTGCCAATCGTTGGAATCTGCGATGCCAATAACAATCTTCGAAATGTCGATCTTGCCTTACCGGCCAATAACAAGGGTCGTCGAAGTCTTGCATTGCTCTACTGGTTGCTTGCGAGAGAAGTTCTCAAGCAGCGTGGCACCATGGATGATGAGACTTGGGCCGAGATGAACCCTCTGGAAGATTGGGAATCAACCTTCTGAGTATTCACTACCCTCACTCAACCATTTGCTGATATCAGCAGCCATTTTCTCAGGGTCTTTTTCCTTGGAAAGAATTCCCCGTGCATGTTTTGCTCCTTCCAAGCCCTTTGTGAATGCGACAGCATGCCTATTCAGCCATTTTCGTTGTAGGCCAGTGGTTTCTTTTGCAATAGTCACGTATCGGTTCCAGCACCATGATCTGATGGCGAATGGTTCAGTAGTACGTCCCCATGGAGGTGGTGATGAATCCCAATTCAGATTTCTTTTGATTTCATGAAACACCATCGGCCTTCCAATCGCACCGCGCCCAATCATCAATCCTGCGGCTCCAGTTACATCCAAGCAGGCTTGTGCACTTCCAGCATCAACAATATCTCCATTTGCGAATACTGGGATGTCGACTTCTTCGACAACTTGTCGAATAGTGTTCCAATCGGCTTTACCATCATATTTCTGCTTCAAGGTTCTACCATGCACGCATAGCCGAAATACTCCGCTTTCTTCCAACCGAGGGGCGAGTTCGACGATGTTGTTGGCGAGATAGCCAGTTCCCATTCGTAATTTGGCAGAGATTGGAACATCAGAAGCGTCGATACAAGCATCGACGATTGCAACCAGTTCTTCTGGTTCCCCCATCAGTGCAGCACCAGCACAAATACGTGTCACCTTTGGGGCTGGGCAGCCGAAATTAAGGTCGATGAGGTCCGCCTTGTCCTGTAGCATTTTGACCGTTTGTACCATTTCATCTTTGTCGCCTCCAAAGATTTGCGGGATGAATGGTCTTTCTCGAGGGTCAGATTCTACCTTCAGCCAACTGTTTGCAACATCTCTAGAAAGCCCAGCGCTGGAGGTGAATTCTGTTATGGTAACATCAGCCCCACATTCCTTTGCAAGTAGACGGAATGGAAGGTCAGAGACCCCTGCCATCGGTGCTAGAGCAAGTGGGACCGCCATGTTCAGCCGCTGGTGAACCCCTGTTTCAGGACATCGCCTGTTCCAGCATTTCTGCAACACGTTTGGTCCTGCGCAGAATCCTGTCGAGCCTTGACATGACTTTAGCAGAAGTAGCACCAGGGTCATTTCCAATCATTCGATGTCCTAGAGGGAGTCGCCCACCCAATAGATTGAGTAACAACATCTGTTCCTTTGGTTCTACTTTGGCAAGTTCTTTTTCAACCATCTCAGGAGTCAACTTTCCTTTTGCAAGGGCTTTGGTCAGGTTTTCTATTGATCTATCTGGGACGATGCGGTTAAATCCACCTTTGAGTAGAATCCAATCTTCTCCTCGACGCTTATGTTGCGTCATCATAGCAGTCCAGAGATTGGCAGCCAATCTGTCGGTTCGAGGAACACGTTCCACGATGCCAGCAGTCCTCAGGCGTTCTAGAATACGACTGATTCGAGCCTTTGGTCCTTTCAATTCCGAAGCCGCTTCGTCGAGAGACAATGGTGGCCCTCTGCTCAATAATAACTGTAGGACTTTGACTGGAAGAGAGTCACCTGCAAGATTTGGGCCTGGTCTGTCGCCCATCAATCCTAGATCTGCCATCCAGAGGCTGAGTTCATTGATACCATCCACCGGCGGTAGTGGCCTTGGTTCACAAATCCAGATACGGAAGTCCGATTCGCGGTCAGAACTCCCAATGTCGTTCTTCATCGACACATCATCTGGGCGTTGCCACCATCCCTCTAGTCTGGATAATTGTAATTTCAGAATCTGGGATGCCTCATTGGATAGAAGTTCCACTGCAGCAACGATTGACCCTCCACGGAGGAAATGCCGTCGCCAGCCATCTCCTTCAGAACGGCTTGACAATAGTCGACAGGCAGCAAGGCGAGAGATATGATGATGCAATGATGCTGCAGTCAACCCCATTTCGTCAGCCAAGGTAGCAGCATCCACACCTTCTTTCGGCCGTGCCAGAAGATGTTCTCTCAGGAGCCTGACAACGGGCTGCATCCTGTCGCCATCAGCATGTTCTTCTCCGCGTCGACGCACAAGTCCGAAAGTAGCGACCAACCAATCGATTAGTTGGTCAGCATCGTCACGAGTTGTTGGTAGAGGGTGCTCCTCCAACCTCACTTCAAACATCAAAAGGCCAGCGATTGCCGACCCACCTTGAACATGTTGTCATGAGAGGACTAATAATTGACGATTCACACAATACTCAGCGCGACCGTTCATCTTCCCACTCATATTCAATGTCGGGTTTTTCTGCAGATTTTTCTTCTACTAGATGAGGTGCCAATGATAGTTTGTCGTGTCGTAGAATTCCTCTTCGTCGTAATACCTTGATGGCACTATGGACAGTAGCGCGAGTGCGGCCTAGACTACGAGCAAGAGCGGCTTGAGATTTGGGCGCTTCACCTTTCTTGAGTTCCTCGACAATCAGTCTTTGGACAAGAGAAAGCCCAACGGGCAGTCGCTTCGCAGCTTCTTCAGAATCTACCATGACCCCCCCTAGAATCTCTACTTGAGCAGGTCCTCCAGCGAAGTAGCAGGTTCGGCCGTTGACAGAAACAGCAGTGATAGTCATCTGTGATTGTAGTACATCGAGGTGATGCCGTAGTGTTCCATTTGCAGCATTGAGGGCTTTCTGCAATTCACGATAACATAGCCCTGGACTGTCTTCCAAGGTCAGGATGATACGTCTACGCATTGGGTGCTCATAGGCCAGAACGTGCGTTGAAAGAGTACCTCTAGCGCCCCATGTCCAAGGCATTGCTGCATTGGCCAGTCCAACTGCTCCACCGACTAGACCGGTTAGACCAGCCGTCAACCACGGCCGCTGTCGCATCCATTGCTGGAGCAGTGCCATAGCAACCACTCAACAATCATCCCAATTCAAACTGCCGCTTACAGGATTCATTCATCGCTGACCACCACAGACCCAGTATGGACCTTGAGGTGAGCGACAAGCGGGGATAGCAACCGCCCACAGGTCTTACCGTGATCAGTGAGGATGTATTCAACTCTGATGGGGGGCCCATCATCGACTTCTCTGAGTACTAGGTTCTCATCGGTTAGAAATCGAAGTTTATCTGATAGGGTTCTGCTTGAGATTCCTGCTAACAGGTGTTTGAGTTGATTGAAACGTTTTCCACCGGTGATATACAGAGCCGCAAGAATTTCGATTGTCCATCGACTTCCGAATACATGCAAGGCCTCGACTGCAGCCTGCACCTCCCATTTTTCATCCCAAGGAGCGATGCCAGAGAAACCGGATAGAATATTTCGGATATGGCCACCATTAGCGATTGTTGCTGCAATATGTGTCTCGACATCGTTGAGACTTTCTTTTGGTAGTTTCATAGCAGGTTCAGGCATTTCATCACCAGCGCATCAGGTTGTCATCCGCACTCTTGGTGTGGAGGTTGCACTAGATGAGTTCTTCTGTGTTCAAGAATCAGTGAAATTTGGCCTTCGATTCTCTATCAAGGCACTCAATCCTTCCAATGCATCATTGGTCCCGAAAATCACTTCCAACCCATCAAGTTCGGCTTTTAGACCTGAAACAAGTGCTTCTTCTGACTTGTCGATAAGGTCACTTGCCATTCTCAGGGCTATAGGGGCAGTTCTGCTCAATGCCCGAATCTGCCTCATCACATTCTTGTCCTCTGCATCAAAACCTTCAGGACAACTTCCAGAAAGAAGGTTCTGGAGATTGCTATCAGCAAAGAAATTCTCAGCGAATTCAACCACCTTGCTGGATGGATTTGCGGGCTTTCCGGGGTATTTATTGTCAGGTTTTCCAAGTGTGGTGATCAATGATGAGACCTCTGAAGGCTCTACTAGGTGGGTGACCAGACCCAAATCTGAAGCAGTTCTTGCATCCATGAAGTTTCCAGCCAATACCGCCCAACGTGCAGCAGGAATTCCACAGATACGTGCAGGTCTTTGTGTCCCTCCAAGCCCAGGATAGATTCCAATACTGGTCTCTGGGAAACGGAATTGTGTTCTTCGAGTGCCGATGCGATGGTCACAAGCCAATGCCAGTTCCAACCCGCCTCCAAGTGCCAGTCCTGTTGTCAGGGCGATGGTGGTCTTTGGAGAATTCTCCAATTTACTCAACACTTTGTGTCCTCGTGCTGTGAATTCATAGATTTCATCGAAGGAATCAGCGCGAATCTTGTCAACGAAGAATTTCACATCTGCTCCAGCAACGAATGCTTTACCTGCACCCTCAAGAACGATGGTTTTGACAGAATCATCATTGTTCAGAGCCTCTAGAAGAGTATCGAGTTGTTCTACCAAGTCCTCGTTGAGAGCATTCATCGCTTCTGGTCTGTTGAGTTGCACAGTAGCGATACCGTTGGAGATATTGGCATCCACGTGGCTGAATATGAAATTCTTACCACTGGCAACCTGTTCAGCAAGAAGAGATGGAAGTGTGAAGCCCGCTGAATCTGAATATGACTGTGCCATCTCAAAAGCTCGTTCAAGCCCTAGTCGATTGGCTAGTTCGAATGGACCTTCAGCCCATCTCAAGCCGACCTTAGCGCCGCGGTCCACGTCTTCCATTGAGCAGACTCCTTCATCGACTATCTGGCAAGCGACTGCGAACACTTGGCCAAGCAAACGGTTGCTGATCGTCTTGGCTGCTTCATCAGAACACTCGCCATCTCCTTCGATATCCCACATTCTTCCTTCTGCAACCAAGTTGCGCAGGTTTTCAGCACCTGTGTAGCGAGGGCATTCCAGTTGTTCAGCGAGATAATCGGTCGAATGGAGAGCAATAGGAGGACCGGTGAGATTCATCAGTGCGAATGGCCCCATCCCGATTCTGAATGCATCACAAGCAACAGCATCTATTTGAGCGGTACTTGCAACACCTTCCTCGAGTAGTCTGCAGGCTTCATTCAACCAAGGCACGAAGAATCGATTGACAACGAATCCGGGGCGGTCTTTGCAGATGATAACGACTTTTCCAGAGGTCTTGCAGTATTGCTCAACCTTGGCTAATGATTCAGCACTGGTGGAAGATGCGGGAATTATCTCAATCAATCTGTTCTTGGCTGGATGATAGAAGAAATGCAGACCGACGAAACGGTCAGGTCGACCGGTTGATTCTGCCAGTGCATCAACACTCAATGATGAAGTGTTTGAAGCGAAGATGGTATGGTCTTCGCAGACTTCATTCAAGGTTGAGAATACGGCACTTTTGATATCGAAGTCTTCGAATACCGCCTCAATGCAAAGGTCTGTTGAGGGCTCAACATTTTCCACTCCAACCACTCCAGTGATATTTGCTAGAATATCGTTGACTTGTGATTCTGAGAATATTCGACGTTCGACTGCCTCAGAGAGGAAATCAGCGATGATTCCTTGCCCCCGTTCCACCCATTGCTCTTCACGGTCCACCATCTGGACCTTGAATTGCTCTTGTGCAGATTTCTGTGCAATTCCGGAACCCATGTTTCCAGCCCCTATCACTGCAACATTATCGATGGGTTCCATGGGCTGGCGACTGGCGGCCCATTGATGAATACGACGCTTCTTGGATTAGCGGAGAGCACGTAAAAACTGAAAGGATAATTATCATCTGCTTCTCGGCCGACCTATGACCATTCCAACATTGCTTGAAGTCACTCAACTTCAGCGTGGCTTCGGAAGTGGTTCAGAGCGCCTTGAAGTGCTTAAAGGAATAGATATGGAGATTGTTCAAGGTGAACTGGTTGCATTGATGGGCCCATCTGGTTGTGGAAAGTCAACACTCCTGAATATCATTGGAGGCCTTCTTGAAGGTGATTCTGGAGATATTCGGCTTGGAGAGATGTCATTTGGAACAGAGAAGCCAGCCCAGTTGGTTCAATTGAGGAGAGAAGGAGTAGGCTGGATCTTCCAGGATTTTCATTTATTGGCTCATCTGACAGCGCTGGATAATGTTGCTTTGGCATTGGAATTAGCAGGATTGGAAGCAGACGAAGCGGACCAACAGGCCAAGGAAGCATTGATCCGCGTTGGC